>Ga0172376_10000193_pt1 | contig 78891 bp, 56 predicted proteins | sample Lak35m_FD_121114 | JGI IMG/M metagenome (GOLD analysis project Ga0172376, IMG submission 121114) | Freshwater microbial communities from Kabuno Bay, South-Kivu, Congo - kab_092012_35m | ecosystem: Environmental > Aquatic > Freshwater > Lake | place: Democratic Republic of the Congo: South-Kivu... | reverse complement strand
GGGAGTGAACGCTGGGTGTTGATTACGCGCATGCCTTGGTTCGATGAGAATGGTGAAATCACCGGCTGCTTCGGCGTGTCGCACAACATCACTGATCAAAAGCGTGCTCAGCAGGCGATGCAGGAAGCGCGTGATGCGGCTCAAGCAGCCAGCGCTGCCAAGAGCAACTTTTTGGCGAACATGAGTCACGAAATCCGTACTCCCATGAATGCCATTATCGGCATGACAGAATTAGTGCTCGATACGCCACTGACACCGACTCAACGCGATTATCTGTCGATGGTGCAAGAATCCGGCGAGGCCCTTCTGGGGGTGATCAATGACATCCTCGACTTTTCAAAGATCGAGGCTGGCAAGATGGAACTTGATCTTCGGCCGTTCCAATTACGTGAAGTCGTCGGCGACACACTCAAAGCACTTGGCTTTCGAGCGAATCGTGATCAACTCGAACTGACACACCATCTTGATGTTGACGTTCCTGAATTTCTCATCGGCGACGCGCTGCGTTTGCGCCAAATTGTCGTGAACTTGGTGGGTAACGCGATCAAGTTCACGGAACGAGGAGAGATCGTGCTGGATGTCTCGCTTGCCAAGTCAGACGACATACTCCGGATACCCGAGGATGGCCCGTCTGCAAAAGCACACGTGTGCCTGCATTTCTCTGTCAGAGATACGGGGATCGGTATCCCGCGAGACAAACTGACGAAGATCTTTGACGCCTTCGAGCAGGCCGATAACTCGATGGCGCGCCGCTTTGAGGGAACGGGACTCGGTCTGGCGATCACGTCGCGCTTGGTCGAAATGATGCAGGGGCAGATCTGGGTCGAAAGCGAGATCGGCATCGGCAGTATCTTCCATTTCACGGCGGTCTTTGCGGTTTCAGATCTCGCTCATGTCGGACCGCAAATAAATACGACCAGCCTTGCAGGGCGGCGCGTGTTAGTGGTCGATGACAACTCCACCAATCGCCGTATCCTCGAAGAGATCCTGCGCAATTGGCTGATCGAGCCAACGCTCGCGGAAGGTGCCGTGGCCGCGATTCGCGAACTGGAACAAGCCGCTGCAGGCGGGCGACCGTTCGATCTCATTTTGACTGACGCCAACATGCCCGAGGTCGATGGATTCATGTTGGTTGAGGAATTGCGAAAGCGACCGCATCTCTCTCGTAACGTGATCATGATGCTAACGTCAGGAGGGCACGCCCAAGATCTGACTCGTTGCACGACGTTGAATATCGCGTCGTACTTGCTCAAACCGGTGAAGCAGTCCGAGCTGTTCGATGCGATCGTGGAAGTGCTCGGTGTGAGTGAGGTGGAAGACGACAAGTCCGATCATTCCGACCGCTTCGCGAAACATGCTCGTGAGCTGCATGTGCTGTTGGCTGAGGACAGTAAGGTCAATCAAAAGTTGGCTTTGGCGCTGCTTCAGAAATGGGGGCATCGAGTTACGGTTGCGAATAATGGTCTTGAGGCGGTGCAAGCCGCAGAACGCGGGGGCTTTGACGTGATCTTGATGGACGTGCAAATGCCCGAGTGCGACGGCTTACAAGCGACGCAACTCATCCGGCAGCACGAGCAACAGGCGGGAACTCATGTGCCAATCATCGCCATGACCGCTCATGCGCTGAAGGGTGACGAAGAACGTTGCCTCGCCTCGGGAATGGATGCTTATCTCACCAAACCAATCCGCGCGCCGTTGCTCTTTGCGAAGCTCGAAGAAATCTGTCTTCGAGGAACTCCCGAGAACCGTGTGACCGGTGTCGATCGAACTCCACAGACGACAGTTGCACCTTCCACGCCATCGCCTGCCGTGGCGGCATCAACCGACAAAGTGACATTGGTCGATTGGCAATCTGCTCTGGAAGTCATGGCCAACGATCGCGACTTGCTGAGAGAGATTGCCAGCGCCGTGCTCGTGGAATGTCCGCAACTTTTTGCCCAGTTGGCGAACGCGATTGAGACCCATGACGTGGGAACTGCACGACGAGCTGCTCACACAATTCTTGGCAACATGCGCGCCTTGAATGTGAAACGTGTGATGGAGCAGGCCAGCATTGTGGAGGCCTGCGCGAAGACAGGAGACTTTGCGGCGATCACCGCTCCTCTTGCGGAATTGAGGCGGCAGGCCGATCAAGTCTATGCCGAGATCAACGCGATGCTGGCCCTTGATTGAATCCGTGAAAGTATACCCGTCCAATGTCGCAGGCGTTCTCGTGATGGGAAGGAACCTTGTTCGTGCTCGCATCTCGCTCGCTGTTGTTGATCACCGAACGCTACGCCCCTGATTTAGGTGGGGTCGCGCGAAGTGCCGAGCGCACGGCACGAAGCTTGAGTTCACTGGGACGCGACGTGCATGTGCTGGCTTGGACGAGAACTCTGCCGCCGGGAGATTTGCGGACCGAGATCGTCAACGGCGTGACGGTGCATCGCCTCGGATTGTTCGCCAATTGGGACCTCTCACAGCAGCATTCGCTCAATGTGTTGGAGTGGTTGCATCAACAGCATCACTTCGAGTTTGTCTGGGGCCATTATTTGAATCCAGCGGGGTTCATCGCTGTGCTGTTTGCTGGATTGAGTGGTATTCCCTCGACTGTCAGTGCTCGTGGTAATGATATTGACCGGCTGATATTTCCTCCGGGTGACTTCGCGCGATTGGAGTGGACGCTTTCTCGAGCGTCGGTCATCACGACTGTGTCGCACGACCTCGCTCGCAAAGTCGAAGTCGTGCTTGGTCGGCGTGTGAGCGACGCAGCGAGCCACATCATCGTGCTTCCCAACGTCGTGAATGCAGAGATTTTCGCGCCTGGTTCAATCGCCTCGTTGTCCCATTCGGGACGTGAACTTCGAACACAGCTCCGCCTCATTCCAGACGCTGTCGTGCTCGGCTTTTGTGGCGAACTCCGACACAAGAAGGGGCTCACGTTTTTGCTGCGAGCGTTGGCCGATGTACGACGCCAACGTCCGGCCTGTTTGCTGGTCATCGGCGACGTGCGTCCGCGCGAGCAAGCAGAATTGGCGTCGTTCGCATTACTCGAACCGGAAGCTGTCGAGCACATTCGAGTGACCGGACATCTCGATGACCCGCAAGCCGTGGCCGAGCACTTGAGACTGTGTGACGTGATCTTGCAGCCCTCAGTGTGGGATGGCATGCCGAACGCGGTGCTGGAAGCGATGGCTTGCGAGCGAATCGTGATCGGCAGCGATGCCGGTGGAATTCCTGAAATGATCGAGCACGGTCACGAGGGCTTTGTCGTTCCGAAATCGCAACTACATCGACTCGGTGAAGCGGTCCAAGAAGTGTTGAGCTTGCCACTCGAAGAACGGCAACGGCTCGGGCGAGCCGCTCGTCAGCGAGTTCTCGGTGAGTTCAACGCAGAGAGCGAGCGGGAGCGTCTTTGCCTCGTGATCGAGCGCCTGAAACGTTCGTGAGTTCACGTTCCAACTCTTGCGTAAAAATACAAAGAGGCTCACCGCAGACCTTTGTCAGACGGTGAGCCTCAGGGTGTTGGTTTTTGTGACTGTCTGGTGATTCTACTTACCAGCGCGGAACGGCGAGGCTGGCAATCCGTCCTTGTTCATCAAGTTTGGCTCGGCCAGTTCGTGCCAGCCAAGACGCACAGAGACCGGATTCGTCACCTTGTCGCTCGATACCACGACGGTGTGGCCGACGATCTCTGCCTTGGCTTCGACGAATTCACCGTTGTCACCGGCGATGCTGAACCAACTCAGTGGCTTGCCATCGCGGGCAGCCAGTCCGCTGCCAACGTGATCGAACTCAATGACGGCTTTGCCGCCCTCGAACTTGGCGCTCTTGTAGAGTGGGCCCGAGTAGACGAGATCCTTCTTGCCGTAGTCCTTTGCCAATGCCCACAACGCCAAACGCTTGCCGACGTCTTGCTTATTCTTCGGATGGATGTCCGCCAAGTTGGTGATGTCTGTGGTCACCGCCATGCCAGTGTTCTTCACGGACTTCAGCACGGCTGCTTGAGCTTCCCAAATCTCTGCGAGTTTTTGTTGCTCTTTGAGCTTCACGTCGACAGGCAGCGGAGTCACTTTGCCATCTGGCCCCTTTGGATCGCGGACGTAGGTGTAGGGCGCGAGTTGCACGAAGTAGAACGGAAAATCTCCTTGCCCCCACGCGCTCCGCCAGCCGTTGATGAGGGCTTGCATCTTCTTCTCATAGAGCATGCCTTCGCCGCGATTAGATTCGCCCTGATACCAGAGCGCTCCCTTAATGGCGAACGGCACGATCGGTGCAACATTCGCGTTGTAAAGCGCGACCGGAGTGCCTGCTCCGACACCGGGGTTCGGAGCGGGTTTGCCTTCGGCCTTAGCCTTTGCCGCAGCATCCGCGTAAGCCGTACGTTGGTTGACAGCGTTGGTACCGATCGCCTTGATGGCAGGATCCTCGACGGACGCGAAGCCTTCTGGTGTTGTCCAAGGCTCGATGCGTGTGCCTCCCCAGGACGTGTTAATCATGCCAATTGGCACGTCGTCCAGTTCCTTGTGAAGGTATCGACCGAAGTAATAGCAGACCGCCGACATGTTGGGCGTGGTCTGGGGGTTGCATTCGGTCCAGACAACTTCCGCATTCACATTCGACTGCGGTTCGATCGCTACGGTCTTCTTCGGGGCGACGTTGAAGAAGCGGATTTTGGGATGATTGGCTTGCTCGATTTCCTCTTTGGGATTGGCCGAAGCATGCACCCACCATTCCATGTTGGACTGGCCTGAGCCGACCCAGACTTCACCGATCAAGACATTGTTGAGTTCGAGCTTATTCTTGCCTTGAACGGTCACGGTATGCGGACCACCTGCTTTTTGGGCTGGTAATTTAACCGACCACTTGCCATCCGCGCTCGTCGTCGCCTTCGCACTCACACTACCGAGAGTTACGGTGACCTCTTCACCGGCATCGGCCCAACCCCAAATCGGTAGCGGAGCTTCACGCTGCAGCACCATGTTGCTGCCGATGATGTTCGGCAGTTTGACGTCGGCCTGAACGGCATCACCTAATGCCGCAGCCACGCCCAAGGCACTCAATACCCGCAAGCTGATTTTCATTCCGAGTTCTCCGTAGTTCCTCGTCGCTGAAACGCTGATTGCGAACATCGCAATCAATGTGTGGCGAGTCTTACGGATGAGCGAGCGAGTCTGAAGTCTGCGGACTTAATGCTCTACGAACGAAATACTGAGTGCGGTTCCCGAGCGAGATGCAAACTGGTTCCTATGGATCAACACAGGAAAGGAAGTGGGCAGTACGAATCGAGGCCGAATGGAACTCTCCTCCACTCCCGCTGGCTCTTTGTCGTGACTGATAACCGCTGGCCTGCCGTGCGCGGTGCTCTGTCAATGACTCAGGCGGTCGGCTCTGTGACCTGCAACTTCACCCCTTTGACGAGGTCTTTTACGCGGGCGCGGTAGTCGTGCATGTGCGGCGCGACGAGATGTGCTTTCAAGGCGTCGACGCTTTCCCAACGCTCGACAATAGTCACGACGTTCGGACGCTGGGCAATTTGAACGGGAATCCCGGTTTCGATGTCGATCGTCGGGCCATATTCGAGGCACCCACACTCGGCTTGTACTAGCGGCATAACTTTGCGGAATTCAGCCAAGAAGGCGTCGCGCTGACCTTCACCGACTTCGACCGTGGCAATGACGTAGATCATGAGTCTGACTTTCATAGGGTGATGAAATGCGAACGGGTCGGCTCGCGATTCCCTGCGAGCCGACCCGTTCTCTTCAAGGCGCTGCCCTCCCTGACTGCGCTGCCAGGATCGCAGCCCCGGGATCGACATCATGTCGCCAAGCGGGGGCATGCAACTGACAACGACGTTGGTGCTTCGCCGTTGTCACACTCGGTCCTTCGAGTGCCTGTTCCGCAAAGCCCGGTTGGCCAGCGGAGTGTCCTGAGTGAGTCGGTCTCCTTCCCGGAAAGTGATGTTCGTTCCGACTGCTCCTAGCAGCGGAACACCGACATCCGACCCAAACCTGAGACGCTCCTCGTCTCGTTGCTCGACCGATTCCAAATCCATCGAGCGCCGTCCTTGGCTTACGCAATCGCTTGCTCGGCAATGGCATCGAACTTCGGGTTTAGCTCTGAAACGTACTTGTCCCACCGAGCTTGATCCCAGAGTTCCAAATGGTCATTGACTCCCAAGAGCACGACGTCGCGATTCAGTTCAGCAAATTCCTTTAGCCGTTCTGGGATGCGAATCCGACTCTGAGAATCAACGTCGACTTGTTCAGCACGAGCGTAGAACAGTCGCATGTAATCTCTGACCCCAGCGTTTGCGGTCTTCTCTTGGAAACGCTCGGCCAGCTTTTCAAATGCCGCAGGTGTGAATAGAGCGAGTGCTTTTTCCGTCCATGGAGCGACAAATAGCTCTGTCAGAGTTTCTCCGCCCAAGTCGTCCCGAACACGCTTCGGGACAGCGAGCCGTCCCTTGTCGTCGAGAGACCGGGGCCAAGTTCCGGTCAGAGCCATGTGAGTCACCTAATCACTCGTTGCATTCCCGTTGGCTCCACTGAGCCCCACGCGGCTCCAAAACCTTATCGGGAGCCGGCAAATGGTCAAGAGGAGGAAGATTGCAGAAATCTGAAAGAACCGGGAAAACCCCTACAATCGTTACAAATCAAGGGGTTTCAAAAGTTGGTGCTTTCGGCGAGCCAGGTGGAACAGCGCAACGACGAAGAGTGTTCTTTCGAGAAGGGATAGGCGAACCCCTATAGGTTGTGGTTCTGGGCTGACTAAGACACACAATTGCGTTGTTCGTTTCGTTGCATGGCAATGAGGTCGCAGAGCCAGTGGCCTCTGGGCGTCCCCGCGAAACAGAGTTCAGGCAGTGTGATAGTCGCGATACCACTTCACGAATCGCTCAATGCCGACCTCAATCGGTGTCGCTGGCTTGAAGCCGACATCGCGCATGAGGTCATCAACATCCGCGTAAGTCGCAGGCACGTCGCCGGGTTGCATCGGCAAGAAGTTCTTCTCAGCCGTCTTGCCGAGACAGCGTTCGAGCGTCTCGATCATGTGCAGCAGCTCAACCGGTTGATTGTTGCCGATGTTGTAGACGCGGTACGGAGCCTTGCTCGTCGCCGGATCGGGCTGATCGCCGCTCCACTCGGGATTACCGGTCGGGACGTTGTCTGCGACTCGCACCACGCCCTCAACGATGTCATCTACGAACGTGAAATCTCGCTTCATCTTCCCGTGATTGAAGACGTCGATCGGCTTGCCACTCAGAATTGCCTTCGTGAAGAGGAACAGCGCCATATCGGGTCGGCCCCATGGCCCGTAGACCGTGAAGAATCGCAGGCCCGTCGTCGGCAGTGCGAAGAGATGGCTATAGGTATGAGCCATTAACTCATTGGCCTTTTTCGTCGCGGCATAGAGGCTGATGGGATGATCGACGTTGTGATGGATCGAGAAAGGATTGTTGGTATTCGCGCCATAGACGCTGCTCGATGACGCATACACGAGATGCTTTACCCCGCTATGCCGACACGCTTCGAGGATGTTGACGAAGCCGACCAAATTGGCGTCGACATACGCATGCGGGTTCGTAAGCGAGTACCTCACTCCCGCCTGAGCCGCGAGGTTGATCACAACATCGAACTTCTCGTCCTGACACAGCTTCATCAGCCGGTCGCGCTCGGTGAGATCCGCCTGCTGAAACGAGAACCCCGGCAGCCCTTCAAGCTGCTTCAGCCGCGCGTGCTTGTATTCAACGGGGTAGTAAGGCACGAGGTTGTCATACCCGACAACCACATCCCCACGTGCCAGCAACTTCTGGCTCGTATGGAACCCAATAAACCCGGCCGCGCCGGTGACGAGATACTTCTTCGGCATTACAGCATCCTTGCTTGTCGACAGAGACGGCTTACGAACTTCGAAATCCGTTCGAAGAATCGACGCCCATCAACTCCGCGATCATCTCTGTGCTATTTCCCTAACTGCTCGCGGTAGTACGCGACAGTCTTTGTCAGGCCGGTTTTGAGGTCGACTTGCGGTTCCCATCCTAAGAGGCGTTTGGCTTTGCTGATGTCGGGGCAGCGGCGTGTTGGGTCGTCTTTGGGAAGTGGGCGGTACTCGATCACCGACTTCGAGCCAGTCGCGTCTAGCACCGCGTGAGCAAGCTCCAGCATCGAATACTCGCCGGGATTGCCGACGTTGATCGGACCGGCGTCGTTGTCGTCGAGATTCATCAGGCGGAGCATGCCTTCGATGAGATCATCCACATAGCAGAATGATCTCGTTTGAGTCCCCGCTCCGTAGATCGTTAGCGGTTCGCCCTTCAAGGCCTGCACAATGAAGTTCGAGATCACGCGCCCGTCGTTCTGATCCATACGTGGGCCGTAAGTATTGAAGATGCGGATGATGCGTGTCTCGACGCCGTGTGCTTGGGAGTAGTTCATGCAGAGCGATTCGGCGATGCGCTTGCCTTCGTCGTAACAACTGCGTGGGCCGATCGGGTTGACGTGCCCCCAATAGTCCTCGGTCTGGGGATGTACTTGAGGATCGCCGTAGACCTCGGACGTTGACGCTTGCAGCACGCGGGCTTTGCATCTTTTTGCCAGCCCGAGCACGTTCACCATTCCAACAGTCGACGTTTTGATTGTCTTGATGGGATTGAACTGATACGCAATCGGCGAAGCGGGGCACGCGAGATTGAAGATCCGTCCCACTTCGACCGTCAGTGAATGCACGATGTCATGGCGGATCAGCTCAAAGCGCGGATGGCCCAGCAAGTGCGCGATGTTGGCTTTGCGACCTGTGAAGTAGTTGTCCACACAGATGACTTCGTGCCCGCGTTCGATCAAGCGGTCGCACAAATGGCTGCCGAGAAATCCGGCACCGCCGGTAACGAGAACTGACTGCATAGTCTGAGAACTTCAGCAACAGGGGATGATTGGCGACAGCACCCACAACAAGGGAAAGAAGAGGTTGCTTAAGAAGCCGCTCGTCGGACAGTAATTGCCCGGCCAAGTCATGTAGACGGCGAAACCCGTGAGGTAAGTCAGCAGCAGGCAGATCAGGCTTAGTGTCAGCCAACCTTCGAACATCAGCAGTCGAGCGTGGGAGGCTTGTCTGGGAACGTACATGGGAATCTTTCAGGCCTGATGAAAGGGCTTCGCGATGAGGGTGCACAGAATCGTGATTCCTTCACGATGCGCGAAGATCAGCTCTGGTAGGGCGAGTGGTTGCTGAGTTTTCGCCGAATCTTTCCCTCAAGTTGGAACGCAACCCACGGCAAGCGTGTGGTGGGGCGATCATCTTCACTCGCTTCGGCAGAGCGACAAATCTCACTCAAGTCAGAGTATCCAGCTCAGGTCGAACTCCGATTGCTGAGTGATTTATGGCTCTGATTTTGGCGTCTGTGTCACTTCGGGGCGGCGCGCTGGGGTTGCTTTGTTTGGTTTGGGCGGTCTGTTACAAACCGTCTCGCTCGCCGCCCCCGCCGATAGGATGGTGCCTATCCACGCTGGCTCGGGGGCTGATCGACTCACCCTCACTGCGGAGATCGTCCGCGCGGACACATGATGAGCCGACCTGCCAAACTCGCTCTTGTTGATGGAACCGTGTTCGAAGGCCGTGCATTTGGAGCTGACGGCGAGGTCTACGGGGAAGTTTGTTTCAACACGAGCTTGACCGGCTATCAAGAGATTCTGACTGATCCGTCTTATTGTGGGCAGATCGTGACGATGACCTATCCGTTGATCGGTAACTACGGGATCAATCTCGACGATGTTGAAAGCAAGGGCTTGTCGTTACGAGGTTTCATCGTCAAAGAACTCTGTCAGCACGAGAGCAATTTCCGGTCACAGAAGTCGCTCGACAAGTACCTCGCGGAAGCCGGCGTCGTTGGACTTGAAGGCATCGACACGCGTGCTCTGGTTCGACGCATTCGCAAACAAGGTGCGATGACTGGCTTGCTCTCGACCATCGATCTCGACGATGAGTCGCTCGTGGCAAAAGCCCGCAAGAGTCCCGACCTAGTTGGCCTCGACCTCGTGCAAGAGGTCATGCCGCAGGCTGCTGCCGGTTGGTCAAGTGGGCTGGATTGGTTAGTTCGTGATCCCATCGTTCCCGGCTATGAGGGCATCCACGACGTGGCGCCGTCGGATGCGTTGCACGTCGTCGCCATCGATTATGGTATGAAGTGGAACATTCCTCGACATCTGCGGCAGCTTGGCTGCCAAGTGACCGTCGTGCCGGGAACTTGGAATGCCGCTCAAATATTGGAGTTGAAGCCGTCGGGCGTCTTCTTGTCGAATGGCCCCGGCGATCCACGACCATTGGCTTACGCGATCTCGACGATCCAAGGTCTGCTCGGCAAAGTTCCGGTGTTTGGAATCTGCCTCGGACACCAGTTGATGGGCCTCGCCTGCGGTGCCGAGATTTACAAACTCCGCTTCGGGCATCGTGGCGCGAATCAACCAGTGCTTAATAAAGACAGCGGCCGTGTCGAAATCACATCGCAGAATCATGGCTTCGCGTTGAAGGCAGAGACGATGCCAGCCAATGTCGAAGTCACCCATATCAATCTCAACGACCAAACGGTTGAGGGCATTCGTCACCGTGAGTTCCCGGCGTTCGCGGTGCAGTACCACCCAGAAGCTTCTGCGGGGCCGCACGACAGCCACTACCTCTTCGGGCAGTTCCGTGAACTGATGATGAAATCCTAATCGACGATCGCGCGAATGCGGGTGTTGCGGTGCCGTGGCCGATTACGTTCGAGGTCCGACTTCTAAGTTTTGTGTGCGAACAGTGAATCTTGAGCCGAACCGCAAAAACCTGAGTTGCCGTGAATGACGTCACGGCCAAGAATCCCGTCCGTCCCCGCAACCGTAATCCTTGATGGAATTCTCGCGATGCGTCATCGCTTGCTCCAAGTTGTGTGCCTGCTGGCCTTCGCGGTAACCGCGTTGCCGGGTCAGGTTGCGCTGCACTGGGCATTGGGGCTTGAGCATCACCATCACGCTCAGCACGTGGTCAGTTCGACCAAAGCGAGCAGTGCGGTTCATAAGCATGCTCATTGCAAGCATCACCATCGTCAGTCGTCGAGTGATTCGACTCCGACCGATGATTCCTTTCCGACCGAGCACGGTTGCTCGATCTGCGACTTCTACTCGCAGCCAATGTCGGACGCGTTCGCTCCGTTTGAGTTGAGCATTGCGCTGGTAACCGGCACTGCACCATTGGCTGTGGAAGTGGTGCGAGCACTCGACCCGTTGGCAACTCCGCCAGCACGGGGGCCCCCGAGTTTGATTTAACAGCCTTTGAATTTCGTGGGGGGACGTTTTCAACGTACCCGGATTCATGGGTTTGAGAGCACGGTCAAATCGTGTTCCATCCGCTTTTTACAGGCTGTTAAGACCGTCATTGAGAGACCACGAGCTATGGCAGATGGCTCGGGTTTCTATTGCTGCTGCGAGAACGCCGCGCTGATTTGACCGCTAGAGACTGGTCAGTCCCGCGAGTTTTGGTTCTCCATTCGTCCTGCGCTGCATGTTCGGATTTCCCAACTGAGGCATGCTGGTGGTTTGCGGTCTTCATTCATTTCGCGTTCGTCTTGGTCGCCAGTTGGCACCTACGAGGCGCGTTTATCTCGGAGTCGTTATTTATGAGCCGAAGTTTCACCCGTCGTGGTTTTACATTGATCGAGTTGCTGGTCGTCATCGCGATTATCGCGGTGCTCGTGGCGTTGTTGTTACCCGCCGTGCAGCAAGCACGTGAGGCCGCTCGACGATCTCAGTGCAAGAACAACCTGAAGCAGTTTGGAGTGGCATTGAGTGCCTATCACGAGACTTTCAACCTCTTGCCTAGCGGTTGGATCGCTGTTGATCCGACGACCAAGGCGATGTCGCCGCATGCCGGTCTGAGCGGTGCTGGTTGGGCACTGATGCTGTTGCCCTTTATGGAGCAAACTACTCTTTATGAGAGTTTCAATCCCAATGTTGCGATTCATGATCCCGTCAACCAAAGCGTGATTCGTAAGCGTCTGGTGGCGCATGTTTGTCCGTCGGACCCACACCGCGACGAGTGGGTCATCAACGACGAAGCGACAGGCACCCCATTGGCGACATTGGCGACCTCGAACTATGTCGGCTCGTTTGGGACGATCGAACTGGATGGGTGTGAGAACGCTCCTGGAACAGCACCAGTGACTGCTTGGGGCCAGTGCCTGGGCGATGGAGTTTTCTATCACAACAGCAAGATCAGCATGCGAGATCTTGTGGACGGATCGAGCAACACTGTGTTTGTTGGCGAACGTCGTACCGATGAGTCGCAAGGCTGGTATTCCACATGGTCCGGTTCGGTTCCCGAGGGCGAAGAGGCATTCGCTCGGATTCTCGGGATTATGGATCACACACCGAATCACAGCGACACTCACCTGGATGACTTCAGCAGCCAGCATGTGGGAGGGACGCACTTCTTGTTTGGTGACGGGCAAGTGCGGTTCGTTACCGAGAACATTGACGACGTGACCTACAAGGCCATCGGCACGATTGCCGGCAGTGAAGTGCTCGGTGAGTTCTAAGCAACGCTTTGAACACGGCGTATGTCTTCGGCGGTGGTAGTAACTTCCACCGCCGTGAGACGTTGTTCGCGGACTCCCCGAAGTGCCAAATTCTTGGCCGCAGCAAGGGCTGCGATTATCTCCTGATGCGTTCACGAAAAGCGGGAGTTCCTTGGGCCTCAGCAGAGTGTCGCTAGCGAGCGTTGGCGTCGTCGGATAAAGGGATGCCAACAGGTTCCGGATTTTTGCCGGTCAGTTGATGACGCGCTCGTAAGTGGGACTCGCACTGTGGCACGTTTGTACTGGGTTCGACGCAATGACTGGGAGATTGGCCCAGTTCACGAACGCCAGTTCGAAAACATGATGACGCAGCGTTGGTTTCTGGAGACCGACGAAATCCGTACGAGTGCCCATGGCAATTGGCTGCCGGCGGGCCAAGTGGTGCCTCGGCATGCGATTCGGGCGGAGTTAGAAGACGATTCTGATGTGGCGCGAGAGACCGAGGCGCGGGCTGAAGCAGATGACTGCTCGGTTCGTACTCCGGCACCGAAAGATGCACCGCAATGGTTTCAGGAGCGGCGTCGACGGCATGCTCCACGATCATCACGGCGCGATAGGAATCACGACGACGAGCAGGGGGACTCGCAAGAGGATGTTTTTGAGGACGACCAGGCACGTGACCCGCGCTCCGCTCGCTCACAACCAGTCACGGATGACTTTCGGTTTGTGACGGCTGAAATCGACAACCGTGAGTTTCTCGCTCAAGACCGAGTGCGGATTCATGGAGGGCGTCGCGAGCATGAAGACGATGAGTCCGATGCTGATGCGCGTCGTGGTTCAGAACGAGATGACTTCGATCCCTCCGATTCCACAGCAGGACGTATTCGAGGACGATCGCGGAGTGGGCTTGAACCGAGCTCAGACCAAGACGAAGCTGCTGATCAGCAAGACCGCAGCAGTCGACACCGTCAGCGTCGAGGTGTCAAAGAGCCTGACAACGATGTCGATGACCTTGAGGTCGAAGTTTTTTGGGACGACGACTCGTTCGACGGTCAGCAGTCCCCCAACACCGAGAGGCACTTCCGGCAGCAACGGCGCGAGGAGCCCGACTCGCGCGGCTCAAAAAGTCGTCGGCGCGATGATGGCGATGACTCGCGTGAGGACGAGCACCGTCCTGAGGGACCTCGGAAGCAACTACGTTCCGAACCCGTGTCGCAATCGTCGCGACAGCCTACGGTGGCCCCCGACCTGCCATCTGAGTTTGAACTCGATGTCGATGCGATGCGCGGTGATCCAGAAGCGCGGGTTCGAAAATCCATCGCTCCTAAAAAGGACGATGTGTGGAGCCATGTTGACGAGAGCATTCCCGGGGATGACGACTCGGAAAGGCGGGCTGCCGAGGCGAAACGTGAATTCAAACTGAAGCACACCGAGCCGGTTGATTTTGCCAAGGCAGTGCAACTCGCAGCACATGACCCGGCGGCTTCGCGACCCGACTTGCCAGTTTATGAGGTCGAGGCACCGCTGATGACCGACGAGGAACGCGGCATCCGCAAGGCGATCTATGAGCCGTACTTTTTGCCGCTCGCGCGAGCGATGCTGACGACCATTGGCGTGCAGCTTTGCGCGATGTCGGTCGGAGTCAACGCGTGGTGCTTCTTGGCCTTCAAGCGGCTGTTCATTCTGGGCATGGAAGTCTTCATTCCGTTTGGTCAAGGCTCTGGCGAGACATTGTTAGAAACAGATCTCATGTTTTGCGGCATGGCCATGGCCTGTACCGCAGCGCTGCCATTCTTGCCGCTGACATACATGCTGAAGATGGATGGCAAAGTCATGCCCTATCTGGGCACTTTGGGAGGAGCATTTTTTGCAGCACTGATCTTCAATCGGTTAGTGCTTCAGGACGCTGCAGGCATCGCCTTGTCTGTGGTGTTCCTGTGCGTGCCGTCGCTGGTGACTGCGGGCCTCGCGATGACGTTAGGGGTGAAGACTCCCGAGAAAGGCTCGAAGCAGTTGCTGTTCGGAGGCTGGGCTGCAGCGTTGATGGCGGGAGTCGCGTTTGCCGTCTCGTCGCCGACATTCGGTTTCAACAATCAAGTTCGCCACTTCCCACCCTTCATCGAGGTGTTCGGACTGTGGAGTTATCTTGCTCTCATCGGGTATTCGGCGAAGCTCTCGTTGGTCTATGCGGTCTTCTATCGGTGGGCGAAGAATCTTTGCGACGAGGCGACGCGCGAGTTCATCGTGCAGCACATTGTCTTTCACGGACTGCTCAGCGTCGTTGGATTGCTTGCGTTGGCGGGAGTTCAAACCGGAGTGCTTTCCGGTTGGGCTTCGATTCCGGCGGCTTTAACAGCAGTGACAGCGCTGGTGTCGCAGGGATTTAATTTCTGGTCGATGGCTTCGCACGTTGAGCCATTCTTGAGTCGGACCAAATAGCACCTCCAGCGTGTTTGGTGATCTTGGCAACTCGCTCATCACCGCGTGCAGAATCGCGCGCCAAACCTGCTCCTGCTGTCAGTCGCGAATCACCTGCGTCGTGAGGTAGCGATCATACGCCGATGCTGCCGATCAGCGACGTGCCCGAATCTCGCTGCAACTCGGTGGAAATCGAGCCGCGCTCCAAATTCCTGCTCGGCTTCTGGGAGTCGACGTACTGCATAGCGAACGGTCTCGGTAGACCTTATAGAGTCGGTTAGCTCGGCAAATTCTTCGGATTGGATTGTCTGGGCAGTTTTGAGGTTAGGCGTCGGATGAGCCGCTGATGAGCACGTTCATCGCCCTCCGAGGCCTCCGTTCAACGGCGATCGACACTCTTATCTCCCACCTCTTTAAGGATCGACTCATGCGACGTTTCTTGGCTCAAGCAGTCTACGGGGCAGGCTTGCTGGCAGTTGGAGGACTGACGTCCGATGCCGTTCTCGCGCAGTCAGCCGCACCCTCTGGGCAAACCTCGGCACCACGTCCAGACTATCCGCCGTTCGCTCAGGTGTTAGAGCAATACAAGCAAGTCAGCGTGGCGCCTGACATTCGTCCGTTATGGACGCTCTATAAGCACATCAAAGACGAACGCGTGCTGGCCGAGTTGCCGCCGCAGTTCGCCAGCCAGCGTTATTACATCGCCCCGACGGCAGCGGGCGGCGAGACTTATGCCGGTCTACAAGCTGACCCGATCTATGCCTATTTCCGCAAGTATGGCACGCGGTTGGCGCTGATTGCTCCGAACGTCGAGATCCGTTCGACGGGTGATGGCGAATCAAAGTCGTCGGTCAATCGGCTTTTCACGGACAGCGTGATTCTTGAAACGCAGATCCTCACAATGGGCCCCAATGGAGGCCCGGTGATCGACCTGACATCGATCCTGGTGAACAACTCGCCGATGTTCTTCGCGGGCTCGATGATGGGTGGCAGTTACCGCATCGCGAATCCCGGATTGATCACCCACAAGAAGATCAAAGCCTTCAATGAAAATGTTGAGATCGCGATTGAAGCTCCGATCCTGGAAGGTCGTAGCGATGGTCAGAAACTGAAGACGTTGCACTACTCGATCAGCGTCATCAATCCAAGCCCGTCGTATCAACCGCGCGTCGCTGATCCGCGTGTGGGCTATTTCGTCACTCACTACACCGACCTCGGCAAATTCAAAGATGGTGAGACGCGAGTCCGCTACATCAATCGTTGGAATTTGCAGAAGCGTGATGCGGCGCTGAAGCTGAGCCCGGCCAAGAAGCAGATCACCTTTATCCTGGAGCACACCGTCCCAGTGCGCTATCGCCGTTGGGTGGCTCAAGGGGTGCTGGCTTGGAATAAGGCTTACGAGAAAGTCGGCATCCTCGATGCCGTGAAGGTTGAGTTCCAAGACGCCGAGTCTGGCTATCTCATGGACGTTGACCCGGAAGACGTGCGCTACAATTTCGTCCGTTGGCTGAACAACAATCAGGGCACGGCGATTGGACCCAGCCGCGTTAATCCGCTGACGGGCGAAATTTTGGATGCTGACATCATCCTGACGGACGGTTGGATTCGGCATTTCCGCAAGCAGTTCGATGAACTGCTACCCGCCGTCGCGATGGAAGGCATGACCCCCGAGACTCATGCGTGGCTGGCAACTCGACCGCAATGGGATCCGCGCGTGCGATTGGCTTCGCCCGCTCGCCGTTTGGAGATCCTGCGTGAGATTCAACGTGATGCGCGCCTGCCGCTGGCCGGACATGCTGCAGGACGCGTCGACTCGAAGCGCTTGGGTGATGATGTCTATGACGGCTTGATTGGACGCCAATCGCAGACGAACGGCTTGTGCCTTGCAGCAGACGGGCTCGCGCTCGATCTCGCGTTGGCGCACATGGAGTTCGTGCTGCAAGAACAGCAAGCTCAGGGCGAGAAGAAGGACGACAAGAAAGAAGAGAAAAAAGAAGAGCCTAAGAAGGACGAGTCCATGCTGGATGGCATGCCCGAGTCGTTTATTGGGCCGCTCTTGGCAGAGTTAGTTGCTCATGAAGTCGGGCACACACTTGGACTGCGGCACAACTTCAAAGCGTCGAGCATTTACGATCTCAAGCAGATCAACAGCAACGAACTTAAGGGCAAGAAGCCGCTCGCGGGTTCGGTCATGGATTATCTGCCGGTCAACATCAACGCTGGTGGCGGCGAGGTTCAAGGTGATTGGTCGATGACGGGCATTGGTCCCTATGACGAATGGGCGATTGAGTACGGCTACACCTTTGGGGATACGAAAGCCGTGCTCGCGCGAGTCAATGAGCCGGAGTTGATCTATGGGACTGACGAAGACACGGGCGGCCCGGATCCGCGCTCACGTCGCTATGACTTCTCGAAGAACCCGCTCGACTTTGCTCAGGATCAGATGCGGTTGGTGAAAAAAGAACGCGAGCGATTGCTCAAGGCGTTTGTGAAAGATGGCGAGAGCTGGGCGAAGGCTCGTTATGGCTATGACCTCACGCTGAGCTTGCAGACGCGCTCGCTGAGCATGATGGCAAATTGGATCGGCGGCGCGTTCACAAACCGTTCGCTCAAGGGTGACAAGAATGCTCCGAAGCCCATCGAAGTTGTGCCTGCCGAACGGCAACGTGCGGCTTTGAAGTTTGTCATCGACAATTCGTTTATTGATGAGGCGTTCGGATTGAATGCCGAATTGCTCACGCATCTCAACGTCGAGAAGTGGATCGACGAAGGCACACGAGCGTTCCGCGAAGAAGAGACTTACCCAGTTCATGATCGGGTGAGTGCAATTCAAGCGTCAGCCATGTCGATGATCATGAATCCGACAACGCTACGTCGGGTATTCGATAACGAACTGCGCGTGCCTGCTGACCAAGACGCACTGACGTTGCCGGAAGTCCTGACGACGATCACCGAAGCCGTGTGGAGCGAGGTCAAAGAGAATCCGCAAAAGCAGTTCACGGCGCGCGTCCCGATGGTCTCGACGCTGCGTCAGAACTTGCAACGCGAGCATGTCGAACGTTTGATTGACCTTGCCGTTCCGGGCGATGCGGCTACTGAGGCGTACAAGCCGATCTCGAACTTGGCTTCGGTCGAACTGAACCGCATTCAAGAGCGTGTGAATCGCGTGCTCAACGAGGCCAAGGACAAAGTTGACCCGTACACACTGGCGCACTTCGAGAAGCTCAACGAGAAGATCAAGAAGTTGAAGGACTCGCAGTTCATCTACAACGCGAACTCAATCGGTGGTGGAGGCGTCGGTGGGTTATTGTTGCTGTTGGGCAACGAACCCCAACCAGTTCCAGTGCCATTCGTCCCGGCGCCGACTCAACCTGCAAGCCGCAATGAGTAAGCGAATTCGGTCGAGTGATTAGAAAAAGAATGCCCCGCAGGATTCATCCTGCGGGGCTTTTTCGTTGTGTCACGGGGCATCGTTCATGCGGACGGATCGCAGGAAATATTTTCGCTCCGACGTGAGCCGAACGCGCTGGCGTCGGCGAGAAACTCAAAGCCCGCAGCTAGCGCCGGCGGCTCACTTTGAGTGCGACTGCTTTCTGCGATCCGTATTAGACCCGCAGTGCGTCTAAAATCTTGGAGCAAGCATCCATGCGGTTGAGGACATAGAAGTGAATGCCGGGGATGTCGTTCGCGATCAGTTGTTGGCATTGCTCGATCGCGTACTCGACACCGATTTCAAACTGCGCAGCGGCGTTGTCTTGTACGCGTTCTAAGCGTGCGGCCAACGCGGTTGGGAACTCCGACTTGCAGAGCGAAGTAATGCGCTTGATGCGCGCAAACTCAGTGATTGGCATGATGCCGGGAATGATGGGGCACTGAATGTCGAGTTCTGCGCAGCGATCACGGAAACGGAAGAAGTGGTCGTTGACATAGAAGAGCTGCGTGAAGACCGCATCCGCTCCGGCGTCGACCTTGCGTTTTAAATTCGCGAGATCAGTTTCGAGGTTGGCAGCTTCGGGATGCTTCTCGGGGTAACCAGCGACACCGATGCCAAAGTTGGGGAACTGCTCGCGGATCAGCGTGACCAGTTCGTTGGCGTTTTGCAGTCCGCCGACAACGGCTTGGAAGTTAGTCTCGCCAACAGGCGGGTCGCCGCGCAACGCCATGATGTTGTGAATGCCGCGTGCATCGGCCATTTGCAGCCAGTCAATCAATTCCTCGCGCGTCGAACCGACGCAGGTGAAGTGCGAGGTCGCCGTCAGCTTGTACTCGGATTGAATGCGATCGCAGATTTCCATGGTGCGATCACGAGTACTGCCACCGGCTCCATAAGTGCAGGAGATGAAGGCCGGTTGATAAGTGGCTGCTCGCCGCAATGTCTCGAACAGTGCGGTATCACCGGCTTCGGTTTTAGGCGGGAAGATCTCGATCGAGAGTCCGAAGTCGCGAGTCTTGTAAACGTCTCCGATGCGCATTGAGGCGATCCGTCTGGCGTGCTGAGGAATGAAGCGGGGCAGTTCGAGCGGCGGAGAGTAATGCAGGATTCTGTGCCATAGAACCCAGGCGCATTGGGCGCGACGACAACCAATTGACAGACTGCGCCGCTGTATTCTGACAACCGATCATTCCACGAGCAGGAGGCATGATGGCGACCGGTCGACCAATCACTGTGGCGGAACTCAAAGTGGCTCTCGAACGAGTGCCGCGCTTTCCGCTGGGACATTTGCCGACTCCGCTGGAGCCGCTGCGCGCGGTTTCGAATGAGCTGAATGGTCCCAATGTGTGGATCAAACGCGATGACTGCACGGGGTTTGTCTTCGGCGGCAATAAGACGCGGCACAATGAATACCTCATGGGGCACGCACTCGCGGCTGGCGCGGACATCTTTGTGTGGGGTGCCGGAGTGCAGAGCAATAACTGTCGTCAAACGGCGGCAGCCTGCGCGAAAGCGGGGCTCGATTGTCATCTCGTGCTGACTCGGGCTCATCTGGCGGGTGAGGTCGAGTGGCAAGGTAATCTGCTGCTTGATCATCTCGTCGGGGCCAGTGTTGAGATTGTCGATGTGCCGATCGGACCCGAGTTAGATGTGCTCATCGAGGCGCGTGCCAACGAACTCCGCGCGAAGGGCCGCCAGGTGTTTGAGTGGAATCGGCATCTTGTCAAACCGCTCGCAGCGATTGGCTATGTGCCATGCGTCATCGAGATCGTCGAGCAATGCCGTGAGCGAGGCATTGAGCCAGCAGCGATCTATTTGTCGTCTGCGGGTTCGACCGGCGCGGGAGTGGCGCTGGCGGCAACAGCGCTCGGTTTGAAGTGTCCGGTGAGAAACATCGCGCCGCTCAAATGGCCTTGGGATACCGCAGCGGATATGGCCGACCTAGCGAACGTGGCGGCGAAGATGATCGGCTTGCCGCATCGTTTGGAACCGAGCGACGTGTCGCTCAGCGAGGACTACATCGCTCCGGGTTATGGCCAGGTGGGGCCGGATTGTTGGCAGGCCATGGAATTGGTGGCACGGCGCGAGGCGGTGTTGCTTGATCCAATTTACTCGGGGAAAGCCATGGCGGGGTTGATTGACCATATTCGACGCGGGATGTTTTCCGCCGAAGACCATGTGATCTTCATTCATACCGGAGGCACTCCGGCGTTGTTCGCCATGAACAATGAATTGATGGAGTCCTTCAGTCGCCGAAAGTCGCCGTTATGAGCACGAGTCAACATTGCGATCGGCGTGCAGTGATGTCGCCAAAAGTCGCAGGGGCGAGAGAAGAATTCCGGTCGCGGCTGGATATCGGTCGCCGAGTCATACTCGTGCTTGTCGTTGGTTCGATCTGTCTTGGAATCTGTCGCGGTGTCTGCGCTCAAAGTGCTCCGGACGCGATGGCACTAGTGAAGAAATTCGGCGCACCCAGCTATGCCGAACGCGAGCAGGCTTTTCACGAAGTCATCGCGTTGAAGGATGCTGCGAAAGCGGCGTTGCTGATCGGCGTGCGCGATACTGATCCCGAGATTCGCAAACGCGCGCGATTGGCGCTGACACTTGTTGTGCAGCAAGACTTGCAGCAGCAAATCGCGACCTTCGAGACTGGGCAGAACGGAGCGACTCTGCCCGGTTGGTCGCGCTTCAGCGAACGGTTCGGAAAGAGTGCGAGCAGTCGCAAAGCTTACGCGGCCATGTTTCAAGTCGAGCCCGGCATGTTGTTGTCGTTTGGGCTCGATGATGAGGCCGCTGCCGACGCGGTGACGGCCCGCATTCGGCAGTATCAACAGTCCGCTCAGTCGCAGAATCCGGCGCGACGCAAACAACCGGGTCCCCTGAATGTGTTCGCACTTTTGATGGCTGCGACGCATCCAGGAGTGACCTCAGACCTGACTCCGTTGGAGTTGAATCAACTGCGGAATTGGTGGGCTCAGCAAGACTTTCAGAATTTGCTCAATGGTCCGCATCAACTCGTCGCCAAACAGGTGCGGATTGAATACCTGCGGCTTGGCTTTGCGTCGGATCAGTTGCGTTATCTCGCCTTTAACGACGCGCTCTCCCAGCGTGTGACCGAGTGCTTGCCGGATGCCATTCAGCATTTGCATCGCAAGCCATCTGGGTATGCGATCGAGTGCGTTGCGCGACTGGGAGGTAAGGCGTATCTCGAAGCGTTGTTGCCGAGTTTGGATGACGATTCGGTTGTCACCAACTTTGTGATTAACGGCAAGATGGAGCAGATGCAGTCGCGCGATATGGCCCTGGCGTGGATTGTGAATCTGACTGGTCAGAAGCCAGCCGAGTACGAACTGCCGCACGCCGAGCAATGGTTTAAGTCGATCGCTCAGAATCCAGCGAATGGGATCAACTTTGGGGCCTATCGCTTCGGCAACAACGAGAAGCGTGGAGAGATGATTGCCAAGCTGCGCGCGTATCTCGCGAAGCACCCGGTAGCTCCGATGCCGGTGCCGATGCCTGAGGATCGAGGTTCAAAACCGCCTGTTGAAGTCGTCCAACCGGAAGCGAAACCGGCGCCTGACGAAGAGGTCACGGAAGAAGATCAACCGATCGGACTCAACTTGGCTGAGAGCTTCGAAGTGCAGAAGCTCAATCGGGCTCGGCAGTTGATTCGCGAACAGCGCTGGGGCGAGGCCGCCGCGCATTTGGGCGAGATCATTCGTCGCGCGGAAGATCGTTGGTTTCAGCCGCAACGCGGAGTCGCTCAGTACCGTGAGTTGCGTGCAGAGGCCGAACGGCAATTGCGTGAACTGCCGCTGGAGGGACTGGCAGCTTACGAACATCAGTTTGGCCCTGCGGCCGCGAAGTCGTTGAGCGAAGCCGTTGCGGCCAACGATATCGCCTTGTTGACGAAGATCGCACGCGAGTCATTTCATACTCAAGCGGGAGCAGACGCCGCGTATCGACTCGGGAACTTCGACTTCGATGCGGGTCGCGTGATGGACGCGGCGATGAGGTTTGAGCGATTGGCATTGCACTCGCAGTTTGCCGAGGACTTCGAACCTGGCTTGAGCTTGAAGCGAGCGATGTGTTGGTCGCGACTCGGTGAACGTGAGCAAGCGCGGCATGTGTTGACGGCGCTCAAGGATACGCATGCCGACGTCTCGGTCATGCTCGGTGGTCGTTCTCTGAAGTTGTTCGCAGCGAATGAGACGGTGAGCGATTGGTTATCGCTACTCGCGCCGCAGTCGATCAGCGCGAATGATTGGCTGATGCACCGTTGCCGTGCTGACCGCAATCCCCAGACGAACTCTGTACAGCCGGTACTTTTTGCAACCGCAGTTGTTCCGCTGCTGACACACTCGCAACTCAAAGACAACTTCAGCGACGCGCGCGAGTTCGTGAAGCGGCATCGCTTGAGTCGCATTCCAACGATGCAGCCGCTCGTACTGGGCGATGCGATCGTGTTTCGGACATTGAGCGATCTTCGTGCGGTGAACTCGAATGGCGAGGTGCTGTGGACGGCTCGGCCTGAAGACACGTTGAATGATCTGCTGTCGGGAGTGATCGGCGTGCGGATCGGTTCGCAAGGCGTGCTGGCAACGGAGTTCCTGCAAGAGCGGTTGTTTGACGACTCAACGTCGGGAGTGCTGGCGAGCGATGGCCGATCAGTGTTTGTCGTCGAGAGCGATCGCTTCGATCCAACTCCTGAAGTGCAGAGGTTGAGCGTCAACGCGAACGGTGATCTGACGCTGAGCACGGAATCGCAAGACGGCACCAACGCGTTGTCGGCTTATGACGTCGTGACGGGCAAGCTGGTGTGGCAGCGGCGGACAACGAGTTCGAAGTCGAGTCTGAAGTATCTCGGAGCGCCATTGGTCATTGGTGGCAACCTGTTTGTCATCGTTAGCAGCAAGGAAGAAACGACGCTGAGAGAACTCGACGCGACCACAGGCGATCTGCGTCGGCAGTGGATGTTGCACTCGAATCAGTATGGCCCGACGCCGCCAATTTGGTGGGGGCGTGCTCGTCCGAAGCAAACCGAATCGCCGTTTGCGTCGAGTCCGTCTTATGGCAGCGGAGTTGTCGTCTGTCGCACTCCTTCGCAGCGTATCGTGGCGATCGATCTCACCACAGGCGCGCTGCGTTGGGCTTATCAAGTGCCGCGCGTCGAAGGACCGGCTGCAAATCCATTCAATCCGTTTCAGCGCACCAGTCGTGAGATCACTCGAGCCTTTGACCTCGATCGCTGGTGCGATACGAGCTTGGTGGTGCATGCAGACTCGGTGCTGGTGACGGCGCCGGATAGCAACGAACTGATTTGCCTTTCGTTGTCCGATGGAGGCGTGCGTTGGAGCGTACCGCGTGGCGACGGTTTGTTTGTCGCAGCGGTTGATGGCGGGCGAGTCCTGATCGCAGGCCGCAATGGTATGCGCGCGGTACGTTTGACTGATGGTGCCAATGCGTGGCCCCTTGATGTGCGCGTGTGGCCGAACGCTGCGATGCCATCGGGCACTGGATATCTGGCAAACGGTACGTACTTCATGCCATTGAACTCGGGAGAAGTAGTGGGCGTTGAGTCCGCCGCAGGTCGCTTCGTGACTCGCTCGCACAAGCTCGAAGATTGGTTGCCGGGGAACCTCGTGGTGGCGGGTGGGGCGGTGTATTCGCTGGGGCTTGATGGGTTGCGGCGACTGCAGAATGGCAGCGAACGCATTGCAGCACTCGTTGCGGCAGCGCGCGAGCAGCCTCGCAATGCGGCGCTCGCGACCGAGTTGGGTGAGGCGTATTTTTCGGCAGGTCGTATTTCCGAAGGGCTCGAACATTTGCGCGTTGCGGAAGAACTCGAAGCCACGCCCGATTCGCGAGCGCATCTGCTTCTGCGGCAAGTGTTGACGGACTCCTCGACGATCGCGCCCGAGTTGCGACGGTCGTTGATGTCAGAAGGATTCCTCAGTCGCATTCCGAACGATGCTGCGGGGCAATCAGTGCGTTGGCAGTTGCAGGTTGAACTCGCGCGAGCCTTCGAACGGATGGATGACTTACCGAACGCCGTGCAGGAGTTGCTCGCGGTGGCCTCCATGCCGGTTGATGTGGCTCGGTTGACGGATTCGAATCAACTCGTGGGACAAAGTGTGGCTCGGTCCGTGCGGCTCGATGCGTGGTATCAAGGCCAGTTGGCATCGTGGCTCGAACGACTCAATCCCGAGCAACGCCAAGCCGCTGAATCGCGGATCGTTGAATTGGTAACAAGCTCGCAACCATTGGAACGACGAGTCGCGATGTTTGGCAGGTTGCCGGAGGGATTGCCGCTGCGGTTAAAGTTGGTCGAGCAACTGACGGCATCGAATCAGCCACTGGAAGCAGAATTGCAACTGCGGCATGTCTTGTTGGCGAGTTCGCTGAACGGCGAGCGAGATCTGTTATTAAAACTACCGGTGGTGTGGCAAGCGAAACGCACGGAGACTGCAACCCGGCAGGCTCAGTGGTTGAAGCGGCTCGGTACGGCACATCGCGACGAACTGCTGGCGAACGGCAAACGTGGTCGAGAAATGTTGGAGTCCGAACCGCAAGACTCGCCGTTGCAAGCGTCGTTGAAAGATTCGTCGCCGTGGGCTGTGCTGCGACCGAAGAAGACGGAAAAGCCACTTAGCCCGGCTCCGCAGAATCCCGAACCGCGTTTGTCGGCGATCGTGCAGACGATGGACGATGTCGATCAACGACAGTGGCTCGGCTACGACCAGCAGAAGCGGAATTGGTACGGCCTCGACGCCACGGGGCGGCGGTTGTGGGAATTGTCGGGGCAGAAGTCGTTCTATCAGTCGTACTCGGGAACGGGAGTACCGCAAGCCCGCGCGATCGGGCCGTTATTGGTGATCTGGACCGGCAACAGCGTGCATGCGCTGGACACGGCCTTACCCGAAGCAAAGCAATTATGGACGACGACCACGACCGAGAACTCGAACGACTGGCGGACTCAAGTTGCCGTGCGTCGTTTACAGCGCAATCAAATCATCATGGGCAATCGTATGCCGCGTCCCGAGTTGGCATGGAGTGCGTTTGTGTTGCAGCCGAGTTACCTCGCGATTCACAAGATGCGCGACCTCGTTTGCTTCGAACCGCTGACGGGCAAGATCTTGTGGAAGCGTGATGACGCGCCGCCTGATGCAGATCTCGTCGGTGATGAAAACTACCTCTGCGCGATCGATCCCGAAGGCACACGCGGCTTCATGTATCGGGCTCTCGACGGACAAGATGCGGGCTTGCGCACCTTTCCTCCACGCGAGAATTGGCTGGCCTGGAGTGGCTCGAAGTTAGTCGTGCGGCAAGAAATGGATGGTCAAGGAGTCATCCGATGCTTGGATGTGATTGCCGATCGTGATGTTTGGTCGCGGATGGTGTCACCGAGCGCGAAAACGCATCCGGTTAACGATCGCGAGTTCGCGGTGCTGGAGCCGTCGGGTCGTTTTGAACTGATCGAGACCACGACTGGGCGGACTCTCCTGGCAAGCCAACTGCCAGCGCTGGCGAAGCTCGAAGGTTTGTTCGTGCAAGAGTCTTTTGATCGGTTGTTGGTCTTCGCCGATGAGCCGCTCGCTGCCGCTCCGCAGTTTGGGTTCATTCGTATGTCGCAGCAGCAAATTAACGTCAACGGCCAGTGTCATGCCGTGAATCGAGTCGATGGCAAAGTCGCTTGGTCATTTAAGACCGAGAACGAAGCATTGACCTCGTTCGCGTTGCCGCAAGTGCCGTTGATGGCGTTGAACCGAATGACTCAGAAGCTGGTGCCCTTGCCTAACAATCAGCAGGGACAAACGGTGCAAACAGAAAGTCGCATTCGAGTCCTCAATGCTCGCACTGGCGACGTGGAGTTCGAAGAGAACTCGCAGCTTTATCGTTCGATCGAGATCACTCATGACGCCAAAGAGAAGCTGGCTCGCATCCGCTTGCAGCAGAACTTCCGCGAGTTTTCTTTCACCGAGTAGGTTGCTGCCGCGGCGTCATAACACTCGCGCTTTCCGAAAAGGAAACTTACGGAGATCGCTAGAGCAGGGCCCGGAGGTGTCGACGGTGTAGGTCACTCGAGTGATCGGATCATAGGCTCGGCGGTGTGCAACGGCTGCTTTGACTCCGATGACCGAGCATGTGGTCGGCTCGATGCCTTGGCTACGAAGTTGGCCGAGGTCGAACGGCGGAGTTCTGTGTGTGGTGAGCAACACGCGGATGCCTTTGACTTGCAGCACCGCGCAGAGACCCATGTCGATGTGATTGCCACACATCGATGCGAGATGGCTGTGAGGATCTTCCAACGTGAAGCGACCATCGCTGCAGGAGATCACCGTCGCCGCGATCTCGACGGGTTCACAAAAAGAATCGCCCGACTTGCCGCCGATCCGGAAAGTGTCCGTGCCTCCAATTCCCAACCGCAGCGCTCGCGTCACCGACTCTTGGTCATTGACGACAACGACTGATCCAGAGAGGTTGTGCTCGATCAACGCTCGCAAGATGTCGGTCGTATCACCCGGAGCACCACCGCCAATGTTGTCCGCTGGTTCAACCAAGATGATGGGAGTTTCTCCAACGGCAATATGGTCTCGCACGCGTGGCATTACGGAGTCGAGCGATGGCGGAATGACTTGGCCTTGCTCGCGGTTCGCGAGTGCCCAACTTTGGAGTCGCAGCAAGTGCTCTTCCGCCGTTTGGCGTTCACCAAAGGTGGTGATGGCGAAGCTAACTCCAGTGTCAGGAGTGTCCGCGAACGAGAATCCGGCCATCACATTGACACAGCCAATGTTAGGGTCGCTCGCTTCAATGTCGCGGGCCAATGCTTCGAGCGTTCGCATCGGATCGTCGTGCGTTGCGACTCCGGTCGGGGGCCACAGGATGCCTGGCTGAACCCACAGCGAAACCGGCCAACGCCCCGTTTCAAAGATGCGTTCGAGCAACTGTGCGCCGTTGATAGCCGCCTCTTGGGCGTCCGTATGAGGATTGCATCGATAGGCAACTAAGCCTTGAGTGAATTCGATCGTGCGTCGCGAGATGTTGCCGTGTAAATCCAAGACGCCACAGATCGGCACACGCTCCATGCCGGGCAGTTGTCGGATGCGCGTGATTAACTCGCCCTCAACGTCGTCGATCGACTCACTGACCATTGCTCCGTGCAGTACGAGAAAAACTCCGTCGACCGTGCCAGCGACTAAACGCGGCGCAGCGACTCGCTTGAACTCGGACCAAAAGCGTTCGACGACATCGTCGGCCACGATACCACCGGGGGTGGCTCGCAAGTCGATGATCGGAGTGACGTCCCACCCGCAAGTGTCCGCAACCTGTAACGCCCCTGCCAGCGGTGAACTGTCGCCTCGCGCCGAAAACAACTCGTCGCCAACGAGTTCTTGAAACTGAGCCAATTCGATGCGTTGAGCCAGAAAGGTATGAGTCTCGTGAAACAGTCCGGCAAGTAAAACGCGTTTGAGCATGAGGGCCTTCTCTCAAGCAACCGGAGGGGACGGACCGTGCGAGACTGTACCTGGCTTGGACCGAAAGCGAATGTTTCGCGGTGACTCGTTGGCGAGCGACAAAGGTGTCACAAGGCCGTGTGAGTTGTCTCGTGACTCTGGGCCCAGGTTGTCAGGATTCAATTGCAGTCTGGCAACCGCGATGCTGCTTTCGCGAATTCTGAGACGGGCTCCTGGAAGGAATAGTCGGGTTGTCACTAAGACGTTGCGTGTTCGCAGAGGAATTGTTGACCAGAATGACGTGACTGTGGCTGGTTTGGTCTCATTGATCATTTGCCGAGAGTGCAAGAGTCACTCTGCTGGCTTTCAATTCGATCTGCGAGTCGTGTTTGCAAGTGGGTATCGACCGGCATCTGCTCGCCAATTGGGATAAGGCATGATTCAGTTTCAGTTCCCCGAACTCTTCTTGCTCGCGGTGCCGCTGGCGCTGCTCTATCGGCGTTGGGGGACGGTTCGGGGAGTGACCGGTTGGCTGCGTGTCACAATGCTCGTGCTGCTGCTCGTTGCGCTGACGGGACCGAAGATCAATCTCAGTGGTCGTGGTCTGGACGTGATTGTCGTTGCTGATCGGTCGCGGTCATTGGCGGCGGATGCGCAGGGCAATATCCGCGAATTGCTGACCAACATGCAGAATCATGTCCGCAGTAGCTCGGGCGATCGCATGGCTCTCGTGACATTTGGCTCCGAGGCTCTCGTCGAGTTCGAGTTGTCCGATCAAAACCGACTCACTGATTACTCGCGCGAGATCAACCCCGATGGCAGTGATCTCAACAGTGCGATCTTGGCGGCGCTCGACCGAGTAAATCCTCATCGTCCAGCACGGATCCTGGTGCTGTCTGATGGAGAAGCGAATGGCCGCGATCCGCTCAGTGCCGCGCGGCGGGCTCGTGAAGAGGGCGTGCCAATTGACTGCCGCGTGTTTGAGCGGTTGAAAGTGGGAGACACGGCCGTTGAGTCCGTGCAATTGCCCGAGTCAGTTGTACCGCGCGAGCCATTTCAGTTTTCGGTGTGGGTGCATTCGGATCGCGAAACAACCGGCATCGTGCGCGTGCTGCGCGAGGGCAAAGCGATTGCCGAACAGAAACGAGATTTCGGACGCGGCATGAATCGGTTGTTGTTCCGCGACGTGCTCGAAGACAGCGGCTTCTACAACTACTCGGTCGAACTGGTGACCGAAGGTGATCCGATCTCAGAGAACAATGCCGGAGCTGGCGTCGTGCGCGTCGAAGCGGGACCGCGCGTGCTGGTGCTTAATCAAGACGGCAAACGCGGCAATCTGGTACGAGCGATGGAGGCCGCACGGATTCCTGTCGATGTGGTACAGGCACAGAAGCATCCGCTGACTCAGGATTCGCTCGATCGGTACCGCGCGGTGTTTTTGGAGAACGTCCCGGCAGATCAACTGGGACGTTTGAAGATGGAGCGGCTGGTGCAATTCGTAGAGGACCTCGGCGGAGGACTCTTATTGACCGGCGGCAAGAGCAGCTTTGGTACTGGCGGCTATTTCAAAAGTCCGTTGGATGAGGTCTTGCCGGTCTCGATGGAGTTGCGTGAAGAGCACCGCAAAGTGCGAGTCGCAATCGCAATTGCGCTCGATCGCTCGGGCAGCATGACCGCGCCGGTTGCGGGCGGTAAGCAGAAGATGGACCTCGCCAATCTCGGCACGGCAGAGTGCGTCAAGATGCTGTCGGCTCAGGACATGGTCGCGGTCTATGCCGTCGATAGTGCTCCCTATGAAGTGCAAGCTCTGACTAATGTCGACAACCCGCAGTCGATCACACGCAAGGTCATGAAGATTCGCAGCGAAGGCGGCGGCATCTATGTCTACGAGGCGCTTGTCGCGGCGGGTAAGGCACTGGCGAAGGCTGACGGTTATGCAACGCGGCACATCATTCTGTTCTCGGATGCGTGCGACAGCGAGGAGCCCGGGGCGTATCAAGCTCTGCTCAAGAAATTCGAGGCGTCGAATATCACCGTGAGCGTGATTGGGCTCGGTACCAAGAGCGACGTGCATGCGCCTCTGTTGGAGGACATCGCCAAGCTGGGACACGGCAACATCATGTTTACGGCGGATGCTCAAGAACTGCCGCGCCTGTTTACTCAGGACACCATGAGCATCGCTCGTAACACCTTCATCATGAAGGACGACATCGACCCAGCAGGCATTCCTTCAAAGATCATTCCTGACGCGCGGCTGATTGGTGATTTAGAGACCGGCAACTTTCCGAGAATCGACGGCTATAACCTCAGCTATCTCAAGCCCGATGCGACTGCGGCGATCGTGACGACGGACGAATACAACGCGCCGCTGGCTGCTGCTTGGCATCGTGGATTGGGGCGAGTAGCTGCGCTGACGGTCGAAGTTGACGGCACGTTTACCGGTGCCCTCAACAAGTGGGAGCACTACGAGGACTTCCTCGTGACTCACGCACGCTGGCTGTTAGGCAGCACGAATCCCGAGCAAGTCTTTGTAAAGATCGAACAGTCTGGCCAGGACGCACTGATGTCGGTCGAGCTTGATCCTGACCGTCCTCATCAAGACGAAGCACAACCGCCGAAACTGGTCATTATTCCTCCCGGCAGCGAACGTGAAAGAGCGATTGAGCCCGACTTCATCTGGACTGGGCCGCATACGCTCGAAGCCCGTTTTCGCATGGACCGCATCGGTGCATATCGAACGCTCGTGAAGACCGGCCCGCGCCAATTTAGTCGAGGTCCCGCTGTCGCGCTACCGTACTCGCCGGAGTTTGCTCCACGACTGGGTTTGTCCGACGGAGCCGCTGTGCTCAAAGACATCACCGAGTTGAGTGGCGGCAAGCTGCGAACCGATGTGCTCGAAATCTTTGCCGATCCGCCGCGCTCAGCACGCACCGTCTCGTTGCTTACACCGCTGATGATCGCTGCGGTCGTGGTGCTGTTGATTGAGATTACAGGTCGTCGCTTGTCGCTGTGGGAACGACTGCAAGAAGTCGTGCATCCGCCTGAAGTGGCGGCCGTGCTGGCCGCGACACAAGAGGCGCGGGAGCCGAAGCGAACTCGGCGCAGTTGGTTCACGCGCAGAAAGGCGATCCAGCCTGCGACGAAGGCCGTACCAACCGCGCGAGCTGACAGTGCCGCTCAAGCCACCTCTTCAGAGTCCGCGCCCACGACAAGTACAGCGGCCTCAACAGCTTCGGTGTTTGAGAAAGCCAAACATCGCGCCCGTAACCGCAACGACGGAGCCTGACTCTCGTTCCATGCAGTAAGTCTTGGACCGAGTGCTTACGAAAAACACTGAAAGGTCTCGCGAGTGGCCGCCATTTCTAAATGGCAGCGTTTCAACGCCCGGCGTCACTCATCTCACGAGGCCCATCATGAAGCTCACGTCTCTGATCACTTCTCGAATCTCGTCTGTTTGGAATCGGGTGAGTCAACCAACTGCGGCATCGACTGGCGTTCGGCAGCGGAGGGCTGTTCGGGCCGTGAATGCAGCGGCGGAGTCACTCGAAGCGCGCGATGTCCCGTCTGGAATGGCGGTCGGGATGAATCTGGATTGGATCACCGACTATCAGCCGGCATGGATTTTCAAAGATGCGTTCTTGCAATCACGCGCGTGGATGGTGCAGGACTTCAACACCGTGACTGGTCAGCAGTCACAAGGAACTCGGCCAGCTCAACTGGATTCGAACGGTTGGCCCACACGACTGGAGCAATGGACAAACGATGCTGGTCAGCTCATTCAACAACGTCTGCAAGCGGTGATGTTCTTGTCGACGAATGGAGCGCATCCGACCGGTATCTATCACGCACAGTGGCGCGGAACGGGGCGTGTGACGTTTCTGGGTGATGGAGTCGTGACGTCGCAAGGTACGCTTGCTGATGGGACGCGCTTTGCTGAATTGACGGTAACAACTCCGACCAATGCTGGGCTGCATGTTCGCATTGATTCCATGGAATCGGCCGATCCGATTCGGGACGTGCATGTGTGGATGCCGGACTACAACGGCGAGAGTTTTGTGGGACAGGTGTGGCGACCAGGTTCGAATTTCTCGCCGTTCCATCCACTGTTTCTCGAACGCCTGCGACCGTTCGAACGGATTCGCTTTATGCAGCCATCGGACACGGTCACTTCGGACATCGTCACTTGGGATGACCGTCGTCCTGTGACTTATGCGCGGCAGTCAACCTTTGCGACCGACTTTCAGAATGGAATGTCCCCGGAACTGATTATCGAGCTGGCGAATGAGTTGCATGTCAATCCATGGATCAATTTGCCGCACATGGCCAACGATGACTACGTCCGCAACCTAGCGATGTTGGTGCGCGACACACTCGATCCCGAACTGATCGCGACGATTGAATGGTCGAACGAAGTTTGGAATTGGGCTCCGGGTTTTGAGTCACATTACTGGGCTCGAGCTCAGGCGGAGGCGGAGGGCATTCGCCTCGAAGAATTTGTCGCCCGCGAGACGTTGCGTGACTTTGATCTCTGGTCGCAAGTCTTTGTAGGGCAGGAGCAACGCATCGTCAGAACGATCGGTGGTTTCGCGGCGGCGCCGGGACAATACGGTTGGAACGCGCAGATTATGTCTCGCATGCAGGGCCGTTTTGATGCACTCGCTATCGCGCCTTACATCGCGCCCACTCAAGCGACTCGCGCGACCTACACCACCACCACGACCGTTGATCAAGTCATTGCTGACACGCGAGCCACGATTGCTCCCATGGCCGGCATGGTCCGGCAGGCGGCGGATCTTCTGCGGCAGTACGAAGCAACTCTCGGCCGCGACTTGCAGTTGGTGGCTTACGAGGGTGGCACACACCTAGATGCCAACAACGGGGCTCCTTATCAACGTGCTTTTTTTGAAGCCAACGGTGATTCGCGCTTGTACGACGTCGTGAGCGAGTATCTCGTGGCGATGGAAGATGCTGGGCTCGACAGCTTTGACTACTACAAGTTCACGGATCGGCGCGTGCCAAGTCTGCTCAACAATGACTTTGGGACATTAAACCGCATGGATCAACCGCTCGCGACCGCGCATCGCTATCGGGCATTGCTCGATTACATCGACACGACCGACGATGGGGACGATGACCTGCCGTCTCCCAATCCCGTTGTCACTCTCACGACGACTGACGCAAACGCTGCCGAAGCGGGACTTGATGCCGGTCTCTTTACCGTGAATCGCTTGGGTTCGACGACCGACAACTTGACGGTCAGGTATTCCATCAGCGGCACGGCCACGAGTGGTTTGGACTTCGTTGCTCTTTCGGGGGTGGTCACAATTCCTGCCGGTCAAGACGCGGCGACGATCTTGATCACGCCATTCGACGACGCCGCGATCGAAAGCAACGAGACCATCGTCGTCACGCTGATTGATGACACGGCTTACGATCTGGGAGCAACGGTGTCGGGCACGGTCGTGCTCGCCAGCGACGATGTTGCCCGTCCGCGCGTCACGATGGCGACAACCGACGCGAATGCTGCCGAGGCGAATCGCGATGCTGGCGTCTTCACCGTGATGCGGTCCGGTTCGACCTCCAGCAGTCTGACCGTGCGCTACACCATCACGGGAACAGCTACGAATGGTTTGGACTTCAATACCCTCACGGGTTCGGTCGAAATTCCTTCTGGGCAAGCCGCAACGACGATCACCGTCACTCCGGTTGACGATACCGCAGTGGAACCCAACGAAACAATCATCGTGACGCTCACCACGAACGCCGCTTACGACCTCGGCACACCAACTGACGGCACGGTCACGCTGACCAGCAACGACACCGCACCGTTGCCGGAAGTCATGATTCAAGCCACGGACAACCGCGCGGCGGAGCAAGGTCGCGACGCTGCCGTCTTCACCGTGAAGCGGCGCGGCGGAAATGTCACTCAGGCTTTAACGGTACGTTACAGCATCAGCGGCACGGCGACGAACGGTTCGGATTACGGCAGTTTGAGCGGTTCAATCACCATTCCTGCTCATCAACAACTGGCGACAATCACGGTCGTCCCCGTTGACGACATCGCTGTGGAAAGCAGCGAGACCGTCATTCTGACGCTCAATGCCTCATCGGCTTATGCAATCGTGGCAACGTCGCGATCAGCGACGGCCACGGTTGTCGACAACGATCGTCTGACGTCTACTCGAGCGTCTCGTACTGCGGCTTCGCTGAGTGCCGCGGATGCGATGCGTTACGAATTGGAGATCGCAGGATTGAATACCATCGCCTTGGCTCAACGTGCATTGGTGTAGTTGGCATTACCTATGAAAGCCAGGATCAAAAGACTTCCGAAGTGTCATCGACTTTGGAAGTCCGGGATGTCAGGAGCGTCGTGTTTCTACCTGCCCTCCAAGGCTGGCCAAGCGTTGTGTCGCTGTCGTATCTGGCCGATAAGCCTCCTTGGTTGCTTTGCAAGATCAGGCCGAGACGGACAAAAGTGGCCAGCATTCAACAGTCAAACGGCCCGTGGTTGGACTCATCTTTTCAGCTTCAAACGGAGCGGCCTATAGTCCCGCCCCTGCAAGGGATTGAATGGGATGGCTGGAAAGGAAGCTCATGAGAACGATCGCAGTGATGAATCAAAAAGGCGGCGTCGGAAAGACGACATCAAGCGTGAATATCGCTGCCGGACTTGCTCACCGAGGGAAGAAAGTTCTGCTTATCGACCTCGACCCGCAAGGGCACGCTTCGATTCATCTGGGCGTTGAAGCTGGTGCTGAGACACCGACGATTTACGACGTCTTCGCGCAACGCAAATCGTTGACTGACGTGCGGCATATGGTCTCGCCGCAGTTGTGGGTGGCCCCGTCGAACATCGACCTCGCGGCGGCGGAAATGGAATTGGTCGACTCGCCGGTGCGCGAGGTCGTCCTGCGTGAGGCCTTGAAGCATCTCGCGGCAGCCGAAGCTTTTGATTATGTCGTCATGGATTGTCCGCCGTCGCTGGGTGTGCTGACTATCAATGCGCTAACGGCAGTTCGCGAAGTCTTCATTCCGGTGCAACCCCATTTCTTCGCGCTGCAAGGTTTGTCAAAGCTGTTCTCGACGACGGCGCTTGTGAGCCGTCGCTTGAATCGCGACCTTCGCGTGACCGGCATCATGTTCTGTCTGTACGAGACTGGAACACGATTGGCGAATGATGTCTGCGATGACCTTGGGGACTTTCTCAAACGCAGCGAGCCGGAAGCTCCGTGGTTCGGTGCGACGTTGTTCGAGACGCGTGTGCGTCGCAACATCAAGTTGGCTGAGTCACCTAGCTTTGGACAATCGATTTTTGACTACGCACCTAAATGTCCCGGTGCTGCCGATTACCTGGCACTTGTGGATGAAGTCATCGCGATGGAGCAATCGCTCGCGAAGCCTGAAGTTGGGTTCCAGCGCGCTGCAGCCTGAGGGTTCCTCGATAGCCATAGGTCGAGACGATTCGTCAGCGGCGGCAAACTGCCGCCGCTGCGAAAGTCAGGACGGATAATTCAGCCGTTCATCGAAGGCTGAATTCAAGTGGTGGGGCGTTCGTTGATTGGGACGCGATGCGCCTTCTCGCGCTCGGCCTTGGCGAGGCGGATTGTCAACACTCCATTGTGAACTTCGGCACTGATCCGTTCGTGGTTCACGGCGATGGGCAGAGGGATCGCTCGCGTGAATTTTCCATGAGGTCGTTGTCGCAGATGCACCACTTCGCAAGCTGCAATGGCAATGTCAGGACGCTCGCCAGAAACCGTCAGCATGTTACCCACGATTTCGAGATTGAGTTGCTCTGACGTCAGTCCCGGCACATCGAGGGCAAGAATGACTTCGTCCGTTGACTCCATGAGATCCACGGGAGGTTGCCATTGTCCGCCTCGCAAGCCGATGGCATCGAGTGCCTTCTCACCTTGATCCTTGGCTTTGTCGAGTAACCGTTCGAGTTCTTTACGAAGCTTTTCCGCCGAACCAAACAAGCCACTGGCATCTTCGTTGGTCTGACTCATGAGAAGTTCCTTGTGTTGAAGTCGTGAAAGGCCCTACCGAGAGCATAAGAACGAGTGTTGGGGATCAACATCCTGCGACGCGTAATCGACGGACCATGTGGCGTTGATGTACTCGCTCGATCGCTGCGAACGTCGATGGCCGCTAACGGATCGCCAGAAATCGCGGCGCTTCCCGGTGAGCCAAACGTGCTAGCGTCGGGCGAGCGAATCGGGCCTGCGGCTCACGAAAAGCACGACGAATTTCGGCGATTCGTATTAGAGCTCTGATGGTGTGACTCGCGCGGTCAACATCTTTGGAACAAGGCCAGGACACAACAAACTACTTGGTTCAAACAAACGAGGGGCGATCGGCAAGCTCCGATCGCCCCTCTCTGTTCACAGTCACTAGATCGTGGTGGATTACAGAACCGCCAAGATCGGCGTGAGGTCGAACGTGAAGAGATCCGCAGCATCGGCTGTCACGGTGTTAGTCCCCGATCCGCCTGCGGTGATATCGCTGCCCGCATTACCGTTGATGGTGTCGTTGCCACCCGAGCCGTAGAGCGCATCATCGTCGGCACCGCCATCAATGATGTCATCGCCGCCAGCTCCCGTGATCGTGTCCAACCCCGCTTCACCAAGGATTTGGTCGTTGCCAGATCCACCGAATACGGAATCGTTGCCTGCGCCGCCGATGATTGTGTCGTTGCTTGAACCACCATCGAAGAAGTCATCGCCGTCTTGGCCGACCAACACATCGAGTCCCGAGTCGCCCAGTAACGAATCGTTACCGACTCCCCCCGCGATGGTGTCGTTGCCGACTCCACCGTTGAGTGTGTCGTTGCCGACTCCGCCGTCGAGTGTGTCGTTTCCTGACTCACCGAGCGCGGAGTCATTGCCATCACCGCCGCGAATCTTGTCATTGCCTGCGGCTCCGAAGAACACGTCGTCGCCAGCATTCCCTTCCAGAGTGTCGTTGCCCGCGTTGCCACGAACACGATCGTTGCCGTCTCCAGCGCTGACACTATCGTTGCCACCAGCGGCGATGATGACGTCGTCCTGATTGCCGGTGCTGATCGTGTCATTGCCTAAGCCGCCGACAACCACGTCAGCACCGTCGCCTGTCGTGATACTCAAACCTGTGGTCACCACTCCGCCCAAGACCGAGTCAGCGCCACCATTTGTTATGATGCCGATTGCTCCTGAGAAGGCGCCGACCAGCGAAGCATCCAGGCTGACTGAGTCATTGCCTTCACCGCCAAAAATACGTACCGAGGTCAGCGTGCTTGCCGTGACCGGCGTGATGAGATCCGTGCTGCCATCACGCACGCGCAGCAGACCGCTGGAAACATCGACCGTAACTGTCTGACCGACGGCGTTCAGGAACACTTCGGCATGACTCTCGGGGGCAATCGCCAGGGCAACGATGTCGGTGGTGCCATCGCCAATTGCACCAAGGCGTGTCGCGGAATTCGAAGTTGCGGTCAAGCTGATCGAATAGAGGCTTACTCCATCAGCGAGCGAGTTGATCGCGGCGAGCGCGGTACCGGTACCACTGCGAATATCAAAACCCGCGTTCGAGCTATTGAAGGTGACCCCCAGCGTACTCACGGTGTTAAGCACGCCTGCATTCGGTGACGTTGGCGTGCTGTCTGGATCGCCTTGCCGCGCGAGGATGTTGAGATCGCTGTCGAGCACGAACAGAGATGTCGACGTCGAGCCCGATTGGCTGTTGGTGTAAGCCGCGCCGACGACTCTGGGGTTGGCTGCCGCGTTGGCATCAGAAACATTGTAAGCCAGAGCTGTATCGGTCGCCGCGACGGCTCCCGTTCCAGGATTCAAGCGGACGTTGGTTTCGTCTTCGTTATTGACACGGATGCGATCCGGCACCGGATTGAAATCAAAACCGTAAGCCAGCGTATCTGAAAGAGAGGTGCCGGCATTCGTTCCGACAAGCGTTGCTGCGGCTGTCGATGTATTGATCGTGTAGACGCGACTGGTATCGGTACTTGACACGTCGGTGATGCCCAAAGCAAACAGTTCACCCGTGGCTGGGCGGAAGTCGATACCCTTAATTACCTCACCTGTCTGTAAGCCGCTGATGGTGCCCACTGTCGTTGGCGTAGCACTCGTCAGGGTCGTGAATCGCAGTAATTCGCCATTGGTGTTCACGGCATAGATCGTCGGTGTCGAAGCCGCCGGAGTAGTCAGCACTGCCAGTCCGCGTACGGCAAATGTCCCATCGCCAATCGTATTGACCGAGGTCGCAGCGCCGGTCGTCAAGTTGATGCGATAGAGGCTGGTTGTTCCGCCGACATTCAGGGACGCATAGGCGCGGCCATCATGCCCATCGATATCGAAGCCGACATTCGAGGTCGCGAGCGTCACCCCCAGCGTACCGACGCTGTTCAGCGCACCGCCGTTGGGTGACGTTCCACCGTCAACACCACCTTGCCTGACGAGCCGTGCTTGTCCCGATTCCACCGTATTGAAATCGATGCTGTAGAGCGTGGTGTTCGAGGCCGTGGCAACATTGTGGCTATAGGCCGAACCGACAATCGCAGGGTCTTCCCCGACATTTGCGTCGGTCCCAGCGTAAGCCAGTGTCGTGTCGGTCCCGGCCAACGCGCCCGTGGTGGGATGCGCTCTCAAGTTCTGATCAGCGTCGTTGACGATGCGAATGCGATCGACGGAAGGATTGAAATCCAGACCATAATCAGAGTTGGTTGTCAACGACGTGCTGAAGGGAGTCGACCCGACTTGAGTCGCTGCACCGGTTGACAAATTGATGGTGTAGATACGGCCTGAATCTGTGGTGTCTGCTGTGATGCCTAAGGCATACAGCTCGCTGGTGGCTGGCCGAAAATCGATGGCCGTGATTTGCTCGCCTTGTTGCAGTCCGCTGATGGTTCCGATTGTGGTTGCGGATTGCGGCGTCGAAGTATCGAAACGGAGCAACTCATTGGTGTCGGTCACGGCGAAAGCCATCGTGAGCAGTTGTCGCGATTCGAGTTGCTCACTGGCTCGCCAGCCACGGCGCGGTACTCGCTTTGAGGGTCGCGTTAGCTTCTGAAGAAGCCGCGAGCCAAAGCTGCGGGCATTGAAAAGGTCGATCATCGTGAGTGGTCCTTCCTAAAGTTCATCCAACAAACACACAGGAACCTGCGTCAGAACGACGCAGCGAGAGTTGACTTGTTGCCAAATGCAAAGCGACATGAGTCATCATCGCAGCCATCCGTCACACGGCAGAGAACATCAGGAGCCGTCTGCACGGCTCTGTGAAACTCATGAACGCATCGCTCAGAGAAACCGCACGCCACTGAGAAAGTTTCGCTATGATGCAGCGTAGAGGTGCAATACGTGGCACCTTGCATGCCAGCGATTAATCACTTTGCGGATTCCAGATCCAAACCAGGTTACCGGAAGTCGAAACGGATAGATCACTCCATGCAATGATCGGGAGTTGAAGCTGCGCCACGGTCGCTGTGGGGAACGACGACAAGGCTCGACCGAACTTCGAGACAAAGTCCCCGATGCCTGGGTTATGACCAACGATCAATGCCGATTCCGCAGAGTCCGGTAAGCCATGCACGACCTCGATGATCTGGTGCAGTCCGGCATCATAGAGATCCTGAGTCTCGATGATCGTGTCCATAAAGTTCATCGCTTCTGCAGCCTTCTTGGCCGTCTTGCGAGTGCGTTTGGCGGCTGACGTGACCAACGCGTGAGGCACGAGTCCGCGCGCCAAAAACTGCTTGCCGACAGACTCGGCATCCTGCTTGCCGCGTTTCGTGAGATCGCGATCAAAGTCCAACTGCTCGCTGGTGGCTTCTTCCGCTTTGGCATGACGCAGCACAAACAATGTCTTCATGACAGTCCTCAAGAATGGGGCTCGGCTCCGAACCACAGCCCTTTGAAATTATTCATTCACTCCAAATTGCATGATCCGCGCGGCATGCCCAGAACTGCGTTCATGTTTATTGCCAGCGATCCGCAATGTGGCGATGTGTTCGCCGGGCGTGAGGTCGGTCGCCAACATCACGGTGCGCGGGTAATGCAGTCCGGTGCTGTAGTTGTGAAACAGGTTCTTCGCGACGAAGGGGCCACCATCAATGCTCACATCGAGCGTTTCCGCATCTGGCCCCGCGACAACAAACACTCCCAGTGCTTGGCCATTAAACTTGAGCGAGCACTCAGCTCCCGGTTGATGGGCTGATAGCATCTCGATTGATGTGAATCGCGGTCGCTTAGAGCCGGGCAAACTTTTCCAGTCGGGCACTCCGACCGTCCAACCGTTTTTGATAGTTGCCTCTTTGACATCAACGAACTTGGCTCCTCCATAGTTGCCAACATCAAGCGGCACGGGCAGCGCTGCTGGTATCGCTTGAGCGTTGGCGGCGAGCGGCTTGTTCCAGGAGTTGCTCAGCATCTGATCGATCATGTCGGCACAGATGCGGTTGCCAGCCGGAGCGGGATGCACGCCGCCGTAGACCTTCCACGTCAGACGGCCTGACATGATCCGTTCGGCGACTTCACGGGCGAGATGAATCGTCGTCACTCCGTAGTGCTGAGTGACTTCCGCATGCGCGCCCATCGAGACGGGTGTCTCGCCTTTTTGCAGCATCGCGAGCATGCCTTCGTTGACGAAAAAGGTGACAACGATGTCCATGTGAGGATTGTGTTGCCGACATTGTCGAATGATTCCTTCCAGTCCGCGAATGCACTCGCGCCGTGGGTGTCCGGCATCTTGATCATCGTTAACCGCGAATTCGATGAAGAACAAATCAACCAGTCCCTTCGACAAGACATCCGATTTCAGTCGGAACGCTCCTGTCGTTGAGCAAGTCGACGAGATCCCAGCGTCAGTGAACGTGAACTTGGTCTCGGGAAATCGTCGCTGAAGATCCTCGCAAACCATCGGTCGGTAACCGTTCATTTCAGTGATCGAGCCGCCCATAAAGGCGACGTGCCCCTTATGGTCTCGCTCGAAGCGGATGCGACTATTGACAAAAGAACTGCGGGCTTCGATGTGCTTGGAATTGGCTGGCTCGAATGCGTCTGAGGTAATTGTCGTTACCAACATGACGGCGAGTGACAAGACGGCTAAACAGAGTTGGCGAGCCAATGTTGGCATACGGAGTTCCTCAAGATCAGTGGCACGAGATGCACGTCGCTGTGTTCTCGGTTGCAAGGTGGCCGAGAGGCGTTGCGATGTCGCACGCTAGACCGCTCGTAGATCGCTGCCAACCATCGCCGGAACCAGTAGAGTCGTTCTCGTGGTACGGAGTCGTTCGCGTCTTGCCGTTGCTCCACGCGTCGCTTGTCTTGATGAGCGTGATCACCAACGAAATGCCGTGTCATGTTTGCTCGCCGCGTTCCCGTGAAATCGCTCGCTTTGTTCGCTCGTCATCTCGGGACGATGTTGCAGGCCGGCGTGTCGTTGAAACGTGCGTTCGAAGTCTCGACCAACAAGCTCAGTCATCCGGCGACCAAGGCCGCGTTTCGGGATGTGATGCAGCAAGTGCAGGACGGCAGCGATGTCACGACCGCCCTTCGTTCGCATGGGGAGTTCTTCCCGAGCTTGTTCATTGACATGCTTGCCGTCGCTGAAGAGACGGGCATGTTGCCAGAAGTATTGCTGCATCTCGCCGAGCACTACGACAACAACGCGCGGCTCAAACGTCAGACTATTCAATCGATGGCTTGGCCGTTGATTCAAATGGTGATGGCAATCCTCGTCATCGCGCTGCTGATTTTTATTTTAGGAATGTTGGCATCCAGCGGAGCAGGTGCGGATTTGACTTCGTTGACGTTCGGGTTGGCCGGGCCGAGCGGTGCGTTCTTGTGGCTGGGTGGTTGTTTTAGCTTCTTCGCAAGTCTGTATGTCGGCTTCTTGTTGCTGCAACGAGCGATGGCGGCGAAGCAGTTTGTGGACCAGTTTCTGATTCGGATTCCGGTGCTCGGTACTTGCATGCGGAACTTTGCGATTGCGCGGTTTTCGTGGGCTTACTTCCTCACTCAACAATCGGGAATGCCGGTCACGCACTCGTTGGCATCGAGTTTACGCGCGACGAATAACGGGGCGTTTCAAAACGCTATTGGGACGATGTGTGAGGACGTGAAATCGGGGCACACCATCACCGAGACCTTCGCGGCTTCGCGTCTGTTTCCCGAGGATTACATTGAGATGGTCGCTGTGGCCGAGGAATCGGGCACGGTCCCCGAAGCACTGCACCGTCTGAGTCCACAGTTCGAAGACACCGCTCGCCGAAGTTTGAAACTGCTGACGCGAACGTTGTCGGTCCTGGTGTGGCTGACGTTGGCGACGCTAATCGTGTTCTTCGTGTTCCGCTTTATGATTTTCTACGTGTCCATGCTGCAAGACGCGGCAAGCGGCAAGTTCTAGGGCGGCTGATGCCAGACCGTTTCCCACTGGCAACCCTGTGCCGCCGCCGACTCTGCACGAACTTGAGGCAATTTCGACAATCTCTGATCGTTGAGCTTCCGACTTCCGATAACTGATAACGGGCCTGCGGAAGTTGCGTCGATTGTCTTAATTCGTCCTGCGTTCTGGAGCGGAATGTTGCCTCTCGATGCGAATTCGATGAACGCCTCCGCGAAGCGCAGCGCTGCCCCGAGGTGTCCCCGTCCCAGACGCTGAGCGACAGCAACTCGCTATCGACCGTGCGACCGACTTCGGAAGACGATGCGCTCTCCGTCGCGTCTTCACTTCGCACACTGACTCCTTCTTTTCTTCGAGGAGCAGACGATGGAACTTCTGCACGCTATCGATGACGGTCATTTGGCTCGGACAATTCTGCCGCTACATACCGTCGATGGATCACCTTGCTCGACGACGCCTCCACAACCGTTTCCGGTGCATCCGGTTTGGGACGTGCCGCAAGCGTGCTGGCATGAGTCCTATCCGGCGAGCATCGCTCCGCGTATCGAGTTCGCAGCGCAACGTGTCGAGCAATTGCTACTTAATGCGGCGGAGTTGTTCCCGCAGCGCGTTGCTTTGCGTTACTTCGGCACCGAGTGGACCTTCCAAGAACTCGTGAGTCAGATTCAACGAATTGCTGGGCATCTCACATCGCTTGGACTTAAGGCCGGTGACCGCATTTTGATGGTGCTGCCGAACTGTCCCGAATTCGTGGCATTGTGGTTTGCGGCGCATTGGATCGGAGCACAGGTCGTTCCGGCCAATCCATTGCTCGCCGCGCCGGAGTTAGCCGTGCTCGCTCGCAAGTGTCAGGTGAAGGCGGCGATTGGCGTCGATGTGAAGCTGACAGCGCTTGCCGAGATGACTCAGCAAGTCTTCGTGCCGTTGCTGATTACCGTCAGTCTCGCACCACACCTGCCGCTGCATTTTCGAGCGGTCTATTGGCTACAAAAGCTGAAGCAAGGTCGCATCAGAATTGGCGACCGCACGTTGGCACTGAAGTTTGAGGAACTGATCACGAGCGGCCATTGGCTCGATCGTCCGGTGCTGCAGGACGTTGATTTGCCCGCCGTGCTGCAACCGACGGGTGGGACGACTGGCGTTCCAAAGGTCGCCGTATTGACGCATCGTAATCTCAGTTCCAACGTCGCTCAGTTGCATACTTGGAGCGGCTTGCAAGCCGGCGAGGAAACGTTTCTGTCAGTGCTGCCCTTCTTTCATATCTATGGGGCGACCTGCGCGATGCTTTCGCCATTGTCCGGGGGATCAACGTTGTTGCTGCAAGCTCGGTTTGATGCGAAACGCACGCTGGCTCTCATTCAAAAGTGGAAGCCCGGAGTGGTGCTGCTAGTTCCCTTGATGATCGCGTCGCTCAATGAAGAACTGCGTCGCCGCGGCCAATCGCTGACCGGAATCCGGCTCTGCATGTCAGGGGCATCCGCTCTGTCGGCGGAGGTCGCGGCGACGTTTCAGGAGCTGACCGGCGCGATCATTCTCGAAGGCTTTGGTTTGTCCGAAGCGTCGCCCGTCACGCACTCTAATCCGGCCGATGGAACGGCACGCATCGGCAGCATTGGTTTGCCTCTGCCGAACACTGAGGTGCGATTGATGGATCTCGAAACCGGCACGCGAGAAGTCGGCATTGGCGAGATCGGCGAACTGACGATTCGCGGCCCGCAGATCATGCAAGGGTATCTTGATGAGCCTGCCGAAACCGCAATCGCGCTGCGCGACGGTTGGCTGTTTACGGGTGACCTCGCGCGGATGGATGAGGATGGTTTCTTCCGCGTCGTTGATCGCAAGAAGGACATGATCAAATCGGGCGGCTTGAACGTGTATCCGACGGAGATCGAGCACGTCCTCACTCGGCATCCAGCGGTTGCTCGCTGCGCCGTCGTCGGAGTGCCGGACGAGAAGTACGGGGAACTCGTCCGGGCGTGGATTGTGCGCAAGCCAGGAGCAACCGTGACCGCCGACGCGTTGAAGTCCTTCTGCCGGTCAGAGTTGGCGTCCTACAAGATCCCCAAGGACATTCAGTTCTGCGACGAACTGCCCGAAAACTTTCTGGGCAAAGTCCGCCGCATCGACCTCCGCCACCGTGCGGCCTAACGGCCTGTTGAATTTCTTGGGGAACGTTTTCCACGTGCCCGGATTCATTGAGCTGAGAGCACCATCAAATCGTGCTCCACGTGTTTTCAGCAGGCTGCTCAGCAAAGCCGACGCCAGCCGATGGGCTGGACCGTCGAGCCGGTGCTCTTGCGGCCGTCCGGCGCATAAATTGCTTTGAAGTTGTTGCGAGTCGGCGTCTCGTTCATCAATGGCGGCGTATGGGCTGAAGCGTTCGCCAGCGATTTCGACAGACAAGTGACGGAACCGCACTTGAGCGCGTTCCAGCACATCGTCTGACACATCAATGGCCGCCGAGCGAGATACTAACATGACGACTGATGCAACAATTCGAAGTTCAAACGGCCTAGTCGCGAGACGTCGTTAAGTTCTCGGAGCAACACCTATGAGACTCACCTTCGCCCGTTCTCGACAGACTGCTGCATGGATCAACGCGGTGCTCGCCGTCCTGACGACCTTAGTCGGTGGATTGGCTCCCGCGTGGTGCGGCGATTTTGAAACCGAGCCGATTAAGTACAGCGACACCAAGCCTGACAATGTCATTTCACGGCTGCAGACCAAGTTAGATGCTGGCTCGGTGAAGCTCTCGTTTCATCCTGAATTTGGCTATCTGCCGAGCGTCTTGGAGACGTTGAAAGTGCCGACGTCGACGCAGTCGTTGGTCTTCTCGAAGACGAGTTTTCAAAGGCAACGCATCGCTCCTCGCACTCCGCGTGCGATCTATTTCAACGACGATGTCTATGTCGGCTATTGCCAGAATGGTGATGTCGTGGAGATTTCGGCGGTCGATCCGCTGCTTGGTGCGGTCTTCTATTCCATGGACCAAGAAGAGTCCGAGCAACCGAAGTTCCTGAGGCACACCGATAATTGCCTGATCTGTCATGGCTCGACTCACACGCTGGGCGTTCCTGGTCACATGGTGAGATCGGTCTATCCAGATTTAGGTGGCTATCCCGTACTCGCGGCGGGGACCTATCGCATCGACCACACCAGCCCACTGCCGCAGCGTTGGGGAGGTTGGTATGTGACTGGGACTCATGGTCAGCAAAAGCACCTCGGTAATCTCATCATTCGTGATGGCGAAAAGAACATGGCCGAAGAGGTTGAGAACTTATCCGGTCACAACGTCACGGACTTAAGCAAGCGGTTCAATACGACGCGCTACCTCACGCCCCACAGTGACATCGTCGCGTTGATGGTGTTGGAGCATCAGGGGCAAGCTCACAACTTGTTGACCCGCGCCAGTTTCGAAACCCGCGCGGCGCTGTTCTACGAGGAAGCGCTCAATCGTGAGCTCAAGCAGCCTGTCGGTCGCCAGTGGGACAGTACCAAGAGTCGCATTAAGTCAGTCACAGAGCCGTTGGTGAAGTACCTGCTCTTCAGTGGCGAAGCAGAGCTGACTGAGCCGCTGGTGGGCACGTCAGGTTTCGCGAAAGAGTTCGCTCACGGCAGCCTTCGTGACAAGCAAGGTCGCTCGCTGCGGGACTTCGACTTGAATCGCAGAATGTTCAAGTATCCGTGTAGTTACTTGATCTATTCCGAGAGTTTTGACGCATTACCCGATGCCGTTCGTCTGCCGGTTTATCAACGGCTCTATGATGTGCTGACCGGAAAAGAGACGAGTAAAGACTTCTCGCACCTCTCTCAGTCAGATCGCACTGCGATCCTGGAAATTCTGCGTGAGACCAAGTCGAATCTGCCGGAGTATTGGCGAAGTTAAATCCTCAACAGGCTCTCGCCGCAAGACCCAACTCATGAGGTTGTGAGGGTCAGACGCCAGGATTGGATTGTTCCCACTCAAGTACGAGCGACCGCACTTTCACGAGTTGCGTCCACAACTGCGGTACGTCGCTCAGTGGCCACATATTCGGGCCGTCGCTTAAGGCCTCGTCGGGACGAGGATGAGTCTCCATGAAGACCGCGTCTGCTCCGGCTGCGACGGCCGCACGCACGAGCGTGGGGATCATGTGCCGCTGCCCGCCGGTCGTTTTTCCTCCCGGGGTTTGCACACTGTGCGTCGCATCAAAACACACCGGGACTCCAAAGCTGTGCATGATGGGGATGCAGCGCATGTCATTGATTAGCCGCCCGTAGCCGAACGTCGTGCCGCGATCCGTGAGCATGATGTTCGGGTTACCAGCCTCTTCACACTTTCGGACGATATGCACGGTGTCTTCAGGGGCTACGAACTGCGGCTTCTTGACATTGATAATGCCGTCATGCTTGGCGGTCTCTTCTGCGGCCGCATGTACGAGATCGGTTTGCCGCGCGAGGAAGGCGGGAATCTGCACGATCTTGCAAACGGCGGCCGCAGGTGCCGCGTGAAAAGTTTCGTGAATGTCTGTCGTCACCGGTACGCCCAGCGTGTCGCGAACCTTGGCCAAGATTTCGAGTCCGCGTTCAAGACCTGGTCCACGAAAGCTCGAGTAGCTGGTGCGATTGGCTTTATCGAAACTCGACTTGAAGACGAGATTCGTACCCGTCTCGCCCGCAAAATCGACTAAGCGTTTGGCGATATCGAGCACGAGTTCTTCGCTCTCGATGACACAAGGCCCGGCAATCAGCAGCAGCGGTTGACCTCTGCCACACAGTTTTGCCCCGATCCCGAGGGGGTTATTGGGCATGATGAATCCTTTCAACGAGTGGGCATGATCCTAGCGATGTCGACTCACTCCACAGTGACAACGGCTGCTTGAAGAATCTCTCGAGTCACGTCGTCCTGAACCCACGCGACGACAGACAAGTTCTGGAAGTCCAGCGGCTTGTTTGGAAATTCGACTTTCTGATTCTTGCCGAAGCGATCGAGATACTCGGAATGAGCGGCTTTCAATTTCGCGACATTCGTTTGTCCGTCGAAAGCCAACTTACCGTCCGCAACCGGCACTCCTTCTTCGCCGGCAACCATCTGCCGCACGATCATGTCGTGACGGCGAATGCCGTTTGGAGCCGCATACTTGATGCCGGACTCGGCAAGGACAACGCGCAGGCGTTTTGAACCACTGGTTAATCCTTCGCCATCAGCGGTCGCATTGATCTTGATGTCGTCGCCGGCGCGTTTGGCCGTCACTTCCACTTTGATCGTGGTTGGCTTTGCCAGTTCGGCCAGCACCGCTTGCTTGAGGGCGGGGAAGACCTCGTTCATACGCAGCAGAACGCCACCGGCTTGCTGTACGTCGTGACCATTTAGGGAAACCGTGGGCGTGCCTTGACCACGATAGAAGTTATAGAGTCGCGCTTCACCTTCCTCGGTTGCCAAGGGGTCATGACCTGGGTTGTGCTGATGGTAGCGCAACGCAATCAGCATGCTGGTCGGGAAGACTTTTTGAAGTCCGGACAACGCTACATCAGCGCAAATACTCTGATCGCAACGGACTCCCACAAAGAATTCCGCGAGCACTACGCGCGTGCTGTCTTCTTTCTCGCGCTTCGTCACTGGCTCGCCGGTAAAGCTGAGCAGGCTTTCGTCGTAGACTTGTTCTAGGTACTGATCGAGACCATCAGCCTTGCCGTGCTTCTCCTTCCACAATTGGGCCACACGCTCGGTGGGAGGAGTATTCTGGACCGGTGCCCGTTCGCGAGCCCAAGCATTTTTAAGAATCGCTTCTTGCATCGGGAAAATGGCCAGCTCGGCGAATTGCCGCAGCGCGTCGTCGAGGTGTTTGTCTTCGCGGTTGGAGTCCGCGAGCTTCCACTGAACGGCTGCATTAAAGGCGTTTTTTTGCAGAACTTCGGCAGCCAGCTTGCGGCCGGCATCTCGTTCTTCAACCGTCTTACCCTCAAGACCTCGGATACAGCGACGTAACTTGACGATGTCCCGCAGTCCGGTGATTCGTCGCTGACTGCCCTCGGATTTAAGTCCCGCTTCGTCGCAAGCCACAGCGCTCGCTTCGATCCATTTCTCGATGTAGTCATCGTCATAGCCGGACAGAATGAGTCGCGCATTCACATCCAAGAGCAGTAAGGCTTTCGCAGTTGGTCCCCAGAGTTCGTGAGCCTTGAGCATCTCGTTAATGAATTTGTCGAGCTCTTCCTTGGGCAGGCTCCGCGGGACCATTTGCTCGAAGATGCCTACCAACGCGACCTTCAGCATGGGGCTTGTCGGGTATTGCTTACTAATCGCCTTAATGTCTTCTTCGGGAACCGCAGATTGAGCAAGCTCCATGAATGCTTGCTGCTCTTCAAAGGGACGAAAGCCAGGGATGCGAGCAAACGTCCGTTCCTCAGTCGGAGCTAAGCGCACGACGGACATCTCACCGTTGGGCGTCACGAGAGAACCGATGATATTCCCCGCGATCAGTTTGCCGCTGTAGTCAAAGACCTTTTTGCCAGACTCGGCGTCGGTGCACTCGAAAGTGATCGTCTGACCTTGAAGGGCTATCAGCTTGAGTTGTCGCTTCGTCACTCCATCGCGAGCCGCCGTGATTGAGACGGTGCTCGCACTAGGCTCCGCATCATTCAATTGCACGGTCACGATCAACTCGGTGTTTTCTCCGTATTGAGGCGGCGTGTTCTTGCCGTCACCGGGAATGATCTGCAAACCACCAAAGATCCAGCGACCCGCGAGAGTCTCGCGTTTTGGGGCTGACATTTGAGCTTTGATTTTGGCGAGGTTGGGAATGCTGGATTCTGTCTTTTTTCCACCCTCATCGGTCTTGTTCGCAGAGGCGGCATCGCTGTCTTCTGACTGGCTGAGCACCTTGCTGGTATCGACGAGCTGAGATTCCGGCTGCGGAGTCTCTGAGCTGCAACCAAGGACACACATCACGCTCAACACGAACGCGGACCATTGCCATCGAGCCATCTCAAACAACCTTCCCGACTTCAAACAGTGACATGCGAGTTTCACGAGAATCACAGACTTTCTTTAGGCCAACACATACGCCACATCGAGTGTGATCCCGCAATGAGTTTCCGCAACGACCGCAAACGCGGAACGACCACAAGCTTTGTAGTGCCGCCCCAAAACTGACGGGAGGCCGATTGAGCGATGAAATGAGCGACCTGCCTGCCCTTGCTGGTAGTCCTGGAGTCCGACTCTACTTCACAGCAACGTTTGCCGATGCAATCGATGGTGTGCTTAGACATCATGCCTCGATGTCTCGCTGAGCCAGACGCACTGCAACTTCGAGGAGCCCGTTTCATGCTTACCCTGCAAGGCCGGCCGTATTCAAGCAGCTCGTTCTGTGATGGACTCTCGCGACGGAATTTTCTCAAGATCGGAGCTTTAGGATTGGGCGGACTTACGTTGCCGAGTCTCCTCAAAGCTGAATCAGCCGCCGGAATACGCAACTCAAATAAGTCGATTGTCCTGATCTACTTAGTCGGAGGACCTCCTCATCAGGATATGGTGGACTTGAAGCCACTCGCCCCCAAAGAGATCGCTGGGCCGTGGCGTCCCATCAACACAAACGTGCCGGGTATCGAGATCTGTGAAGCGTTGCCGCGACTGTCTCAGATGGCGGATAAGTTGGCGATCGTGCGTTCGCTGGTTGGCAACCAAGCAGATCACGACGCGATTCAAGTCTTTAGCGGCTTTCATCCGCGTAAACCGAAGCCATCGGGAGGCTGGCCACAGTTCGGTTCGGCAGTGGCCAAGGTCGCTGGTCCATCCAATCCTGCGACACCACCTTATGTTAGCCTCTGCTATACCTGCACTCACGGACCCTATAACGAACCCGGCCCGGGCTTCTTGGGGGCTTCGCAAAATCCCTTCCGTCCGCTGGGCGAGACGCGCGCTGACATGGTGCTTAACGGAGTCACTCTCGAACGCTTGAGTGATCGTCGTTCGCTGATGAAGAGCTTCGATCAATTTCGTCGCGACTCGGACGCCACACGCATGATGCACGGCATGGATCACTTCACCGAGCAAGCGATGGGCTTGTTAACGTCGTCGAAGTTGGCAGACGCGCTCGATCTCTCCAAAGAAGACCCGCGAGTTGTTGCCCGTTACGGAATGGGTAATCCGAAGGTCATGATGGACGGCAATGGTGCGCCACGCGTGCCGCAGAGTTTGCTTGTCGCGCGACGTCTTGTGGAAGCGGGCGCGCGAGTCGTGACACTCAATTACAGCAAGTGGGATTGGCACGGTGGACGAAATGCCGAAGGTCGTGCGGACAATTCGATCTTCTTGCGTGAAGCCGAGGACTTCCCGGTTTTTGATCAATGCGTCAGCGCGCTCGTCGAGGACTTGCATGACCGAGGACTCGACCAAGACTGCACTGTGTTGATTGCGGGTGAGTTCGGACGCACTCCGAAGATCAGTGCGCAAGTCGGTCGCGACCATTGGCCGCAAGTGAATTGCGCGATCATGGCGGGTGGTGGGATGAAGACGGGGCAAATCGTCGGTTCGACGGATCGCATCGCTGGAGAGGCCGCATCCCGGCCGGTGACTTGGGGCGAGATCTATGCGACGCTCTACCACAACTTGGGCATCGACTCGTCTGCGATCACGATTCAGGACAACAACGGTCGCCCGCAGTACCTCGTCGAGGATCATGCGAAGCCCATCCGCGAGTTGGTTTGATGCCCGCGTCAAGTCGATAAGCACTTGTCGGAGTTGCTCGGCCTTACAGCCTCAAATTGACCCCAACAATAGATTGGCTCTCCTCCGAGGCGTCTCACATTCCCATCTTTGAAAGAGCGTCCGTGAAGCCGGGAATATCCGCTCCGCCAGTCAATTCTTGCATCGAATCGGCGGCCAGTTTGCGTGACTTGAACAGCGCGTCATTCATCGCAGACACGAAGAGTTGCTCCAGCATCAGTCGATCGGCGGCATCGACCAGCCTTGGATCAATCTGACACCCAAGCACGTCCATCTTGCCATTCATCTCAATGGTGATGGTGCCGATGCTGTTGCCTGCCAAGCCTCGCACGCGGGCCTGGGCCAGCTTGTTTTGCATCTCGCCCATTCGACTCTGCATCTCTTTCGCTTTGCCAATGAGCGACATTGCATCGCTGAGACCCTTAAACATAGTTGGCCTTTCAATAGGTGTTTCTCAGTTGTCCTCGTTTGTCCGGATGCTCCGGGGCTCTTCCTCGTAAAGTTTAGTGAGCGAGCTTGAGCTTGCCCTCACGCTCCGCAAAAGCCAATTCCGTGCTGACCATCAGCGCCATCGCACCGCCGCGATCGTCCTTTCCGAAGTTCGCCGGGCGATCGAGATACTCGCGCAACGACTTCATCTTTCCCGTCCCCGTGCAGACATCGACGAGACTCCCATTCGGCCCGATGCGCATCTTGATGCTCGGCCATGCGCGGCGCACGACGGGCTCATAGGTCTCGCGATCAAGCCATCCGCGCCGCAAGCCGCGCGTGATCGCGAACGTCGTCATGCAGGTGACGGTGAATTCGCGATAGCTCTCCGGGTGATCGACCACTTGATGCCACATACCCAATTCGTCTTGATGCTTGAGCATCGTCTTGAGGTGCTCGACGAACAGCGTCTTGATCTCGTCATGCGCGGCACCCTGCACCGGCAGTTCTGACAGCGTGAGGATCAGCCCCAACGTGACGAAGCCATTGCCTCTGCCCCATGCAGACTTCTCGCGGTCATCGGGCGAGTGCTGATGCAGCCCGTCCGGTCGCAGGTTCAGCTTCGTCATGAACCGAGCGTGCTTCAGCGCCATCTCGACGTACTTCGGATCCTTCGTCAGCCGCCCGGCCTGCGCGAGAATCGGCGTGCCCATAAAGACGGCATCGCTCATCTCGGAGTGAGTCGGCATCGCCGCGAGAGGCTTGCCGTCCTTGCCGAAGCCGAGATCCGCCGCCGCTCGATCGAGCGCGATGTAACGAGAATCGCCCGTCCGATCGGCAAGCTCGCCGAAGACAAGATGCCCCGACAGTGTGCTGCCGCTGACGTTCTTCGCGAGCGGATTCTTCTCGCCTGAGTGATACGGCTTAACGATCCGCTCAACGTCTTCGGTGTGCTTCTTGTTACCCGTCAGCTCCGCGAGCCGCAGTCGTCCGACGAGCGCCAACGCCGGGATGTAAGCGACCTCATTGAGCTGCTGCCCATAAGGCACACTCAGCTCTTCCGCGACCTGAATCGGCGACCGCTTCAGCCGCCGCTGCATCTCAATGCGCGCCGGCGAGCGTTCGAGCTTCGCGCCTTCGAGCAGCTTCTTAAGGAGCGACAACGCCGGCTCATTCGCCGTCGTTTGCAGAGTCACCGCCGGGATGAGTCCGACTTCGGCGACTGGTTGCGAAACGAGCGCCGCCGCGAGTTCATCACTCCCCGCCTTCGAAGTCGCGCCGAGCTTCTCAACGAACTTGAGTGAGAGACCCGCTCCGGCCTTCGGCTCACCGACGCGGACAGCAGCTTGCTCACCGTGCTCAACAACGATGACCGCATCCGGTGCGAGCATCCCGATCCAGCGCCACAAATAAATCGACTCGGGGTTCAGAGGATCGTCATAGGCTTTCGCCTTCGGCGGATAGCCGCGCAGCGGAGACCCGCCGACCGAGTTCTTATCGCTGCCATTCGCCGAGCCTTCCGGATTGCCGGTCTCAATGACCGCAAACGTCGCGAGCGAACGCAGCTCGCTCGCTTGAGCGATCTCAGCCACTTGCGACGACGACAACTTCGAACCGCCGAGCCCGCCAATCACCATCACGCGCGGCCTCGCGCTATCGAACTTTAAGAAGTCGACATCAACCTGAGCCACAAGCGGCTGCCCGCTGCGAGTGACGCCATAGCTCACCTTCTTGAAAGCAAATCCGTCCTGCGCGTTCGCCATCGAAACGACCGACAGCAGCAGCAACAACATCACACCGAATCGCATCGCTTCTCCTTTGGACCGGCTCAAGACAACGCCGCGTTGTTGGAGGACGGGCACTCCTGCCCGTCCGCTTGGGCAAAGCGACTCGCACTTCGAAGTCGACTTCCGCAAGCAACGCTTCTTCTTTGAAAAGTCATGCGTCACGGCAGGACGGCCAAGAGTGGCCATCCTCCAACGTTCTATTTCGCAGCTTCAATTCCTATTCGTCCCATAAGTTCTATCGGTCCTATGCGTCTTATCGCCGCTTACGCCTGCCAAACGCTGCCGTTCGGGTACTCGTGCTGATCGAGCACGTCGGCTTTCATTGTGATGCTATAGCCCGGAGCGGTCGGCGGCATGTAACGGCCATTACGCATATCGACCGGGTTCACGAACGGCTCGTGCAAGTGGTCCGAGTACTCAGTCAGACGGTCTTCGAGGCTGCCGCTGATCGCGATGTAGTCGATCAAGGCGAGATGCTGGACGTACTCGCAAAGCCCGACGCCGCCCGCATGCGGACACACCGGGATGCCGAACTTCGCGGCCATCAACAGCACCGCGATGACCTCATTCACGCCGCCGAGCCGACAGCTATCAATCTGACAAACCTGCAACCCGCCGCCTTGAATCAGTTGCTTGAACATGACTCGGTTCTGACACATCTCGCCGGTCGCGACGCAGATCGGAGCAATGGCCTTCGCGATCTTCGCATGCCCGAGAATGTCGTCGGGCGAAGTCGGCTCTTCGATGAACCACGGTTTAAATTCCGCGAGCGCCTGCATGTGCGAGATCGCTTGATCGACATCCCAAACTTGATTGGCGTCGGTCATCAGCTTGCGGTCCCAACCAATCTCTTCGCGGATGATGCGGCAGCGGCGGATGTCGTCTTCGAGATTGCGACCGACTTTGATTTTGAAGTGCGTCCATCCACGAGCCATCAAGCTGCGGCAGAGCGACCTCAGCTTGTCGTCGGGATAGCCGAGCCATCCGGCTGAGGTTGTGTAGCTCGGATAACCGACCTGCTGCATTTCAGCGATGCGCGCGGCCTTCGTCGGCTCCAGCTTCTTCAACAGAGCGACCGCCTCATCGGGAGTGATCGCGTCGGTCATGTAACGAAAATCAACCGTCGAAACGAGTTGCTCCGGCGTCATGTCGACGACGAGCTTCCATAACGGCTTGCCTTCGACCTTCGCATACAGATCCCAAACGGCATTGATGACCGCCGCCGTCGCGAGATGAATCACGCCCTTCTCGGGCCCGACCCAGCGAAGCTGACTGTCGCCCGTCATGTGTCGATAGAAGCGGCCCATATTGCCAGTGAAGTCATCGAGCGAATGTCCTTTGACGAGCGGCTCTAACGATTGAATGCCCGCAACGCAGAGATCATTCCCGCGACCGATCGTGAACGTGATGCCATGCCCTTCGAGCCCGTCTGCTCGGTCTGTATGAATTGTGACATAGGCGCAGGAGTAGTCCGGATCGGGATTCATCGCGTCCGAGCCATCAAGCTGCTTCGAAGTCGGAAAGCGAATGTCGCGGACAGAGAGACCGGTGATGTTCGTGGGCATGTTTGAGAGTGATTGCTTGCTAGAGAAACGGATTCAACAGCGGCTGCATCGACGTTCGACGCCGTCTCGGGACATTGTCAGAAATGATGAGTCCACTCCAGTGACTGAAAGTCTTTGTCAGCGAAACGCTTGATGCACAAGACGCCCTCGCTCGGCTTTTATTTCTCTGCGGTTGAAGTTTCTGCCAGAACTCCAATTTGGAGTCGCATGGCGATGATGGCCCATCAATTAGATTTAGCTCGGTGAGTTCCGAGCGAGAAGGTTTTCGATGCTCGAACCAATCATCTTGGGATCTCGTTCACCGCGTCGCTTAGAACTGATCAAGCTTCTTGTTCCCAGCGAACGAATTGTCGTGAAGCCGCCACTTAATACCGATGAAGCGGGCTTCGAGGATCTCGCTACGTTGCCTCAGTTCGAGGATCGGATCATCGAGATCGCCCGCGCCAAAGCGACTGATGTCGTTCGTCAGTGCAGCGACCAACCGGACGAGTTCCTCGTACTTGCTTCAGATACCACTGTCATTGTTGAGGACTCAGCAGGTCGAAAATTGTCGCTTGGTCAACCGCCGGAAGATGGTGACTGGCAAGCAGTCGTGCGTTGTTGGTTTCGCGATTACTACGCCGGTCGTACGCATCAGGTTTTGAGTGGCGTGGTGTTACTTCGAGCGCGAGGCGATCTGATCCTTGAACGGTCAGAGCGAACCTGTGTGAGCAGCGTGGCCATGCGGGCTGATATCGAACCATTCTTAGAGTGGTATCTCAGTACGCGCGAACCGCTCGGCAAGGCTGGTGGTTACGCCGTGCAAGGCGGCGGCAGCGTGTTTGTGACGCAACTCACGGGTAGCTACAGCAACGTCGTCGGGTTGCCACTTGAAGAGACCTTTCAACTGCTGAGCAAGTTGGATGGCGCACGGCGCGTTTCTATGCGTGGGTCATCGGTCTTGTGATTGCCGACTCATCTAACGTGGATCCAGTCGTTCCCTTGCTGCCACGATGCCTTCCACGCACAAAAGCTGGCGAGTGGTCTTGCAGCGAAGGCCGAGGTCCATATCATCCCGCCCGCTTGATCGCCCTGCGACCAGCGCCAACATAGCTCAATTGGCAGAGCACCTGTTTTGTAAACAGGCGGTTGTCCGTTCAACTCGGACTGTTGGCAAATCCTGAAAGCCTCGAAAAGCACTACGTTTTTCGAGGCTTTCTGCATTTCACGACGACGCCCAAGAGATTGGAATTCAGTGGCGTTCAGCAACCTCCGCGTAGCTTTGGAATTCATGGCGAACTCTTTCCGAACGCTGCGGGAAGACCACTCAAAACAACAGCCGGGCATAGATCGTGTGAATGAGTTCGTGAAACCAGACGAAGCCGATTGGTCGGCGTCCGCAGTGGATGTGCGGGATCACGGTTGCTCCCGGTCGCAATTGCGATTGAGGGACCGACTCTCGCGGGACACTGACCGTGACGAGCACGCTCGGGCCGAGGTCTGGGTCGTACCGTACCTCGCGCGAGACGTCCTTGAGCTTGCCGTGATAAGTGACTTCTGGATCGGTCGCCAAGACAAATGCGACATCGAGATCCGTTTGAAGTTCCCGACGAGCCACGTTGATGTATCCGATGTTTTGATCTGCGACATGCACTTCGAGCTGCCACTCGCCGCCGACGTTCGCGACCTCGAGCAACCGTTCGCCTTGCCTCACCGGGCGGTTTTGCAAGAGTTGCGCAGCGTCCCAGGTCAGCACTTGCCCGTCGATCGGACTGCGTTGTACCAAGTTCGTTTGCTGCTTCTTCAGAACATCCAGTTGAGCGCTCAGGCTCTTAATGGTTTCACCAAGTTCTTGCTCTTGGGCGGCGAGTTGTTCGACCTTCGAACGCGCGTTCGGGTCGTTGCGTCCAACGCTCAGTCGCTCGACTTGAGTCGTATTCAGCTTTTGCCGAGCGGTCTGTAACTCACCAGTTGTACGTGTCAGTTCAAAATCGAGAGGTGCGTGCGTTAGCTCAATCAGCGACTCTCCGGCCTCGACAGTCGGTGCTTGATGGCCCTGCAACTTTGCCGAGAGCGACGACACGATACCATCGCTTGTGGCAAAGACACCGCGCCGCGTGACCGGTTGCAGTTCGCCACGTCCGTCGATGGTGAAGTCCGCTGGGACCAGGAACAGCGCCGCGATGGCTGCGGCTAGAGTGCCAAGTATCAACACCGTGCGCGGCAATTGACGCCACTTCAAATGCCAACCGAGTTTGCCGATCAGGCGCAGGACGCCAAGGAACGGCAAGTTTGAGTATGTCCGTGCGTTGCTCACCGCGAGCGAGCTTTGACGAGCGACGACGTCAGCTCGGTATTTGAGTGATGTGATTTGTTCTACGCCCGCAAAACTTTCGATAAGCAGTGCGCCCAGAAGTGGCTGCTTCGTGGCTGGACGTGAGGCGTCTAAAATTGCTGGAGCGACGAGCGGCAGTACAGCCAACACGCGCGAGGCCGAGGTATCGAGATGCTCGTGCAAAGCTCGATCCAGTTGTGGCGGCAGGTCCTCGCGTTTGGTCGAACCGCCTTGCGAATCATCAAACCAAAAGGGTTTGTGAGTCGCGGCGACTCGGCCAATGAGTTCCTCCGCCGCACGAATCACGTTCGAGCGTCGGTCGATCGCAGCCAACCCCGACACTGCGACGACTCGAGCCTTTGAGCCACGTGGCACAGCGACCATCACTCGATCGCAACCAATCAACTGACGTCCGTCATTGGCCATGATGAGCGCGATGTGTCGCAGGTCGAGACTCGCATGCACACGCTCGGTAAAGCGTTCGAAGTCGCTCCATAAGTTGGCTCGATCTTGCAGTTCGCGTAGCCGACTATTGCGAATGTAGTCTGCCGCGAGATCCGACAATGCCGTCAGGAATCGGACAAAGCCCTGACACGCGGCGGGAGAAACATCGGATCGCTGAAAAATTTCGACGACACCAAAGGTTCGTTCGTCGATGGCGATTGGAGCGAGCAACAGCAAGAACTCAGTCGGGTTCGCGGGCGTGTTCGAGTCCGCCGCGCCGCGACTTGAGCGTGGAGCAATCGCGCGCGGCTGAGCGTTCGTCGTGATGTGCGCGAGCAGGGCGAGATGTTGTGACTCTCGCTCGGCTAAGGCGGGTGAGTCTTCCGCATCCGGTCCCAGCGTGATCCCTGTCTGGTCGAGGTTGATTTGGTACTCCAGCACGAGCCCCTCGGCCTTTTTCAGCCAAACCGCTCCACCAATAGCGGCCATGATGCGCACGCTGTGATCGAGCAGCTCACTGAAGAATCGCTCGGACTCGACCGCCGCACGCGATAAGCGGGTGACTTGTTGCACGACCTCTTGAATCTCGCGCCAAGTGTGTTTGACGTCGGTCGGTGTATCGGCGGTAGGTGCGTCAGGAGTCATGCGAAGAACTGCGCGGCAATGCCTGTAAGGGAGCTGTGAGGAAGCATGGCCATGGCGTTCTACGCACAGCCCAAGAACTCAGAGCGGAAAGGCTATCGATTTCACCAACAGGTCTCAGTGTCAAAGTCAGCCCGCTGCCGCAAACACTCGGCGGACTTTTCCGGTTGATCGGGCGATGCGGGCCAGTGTTGCCTTGAAATCGGCAACACTCAGCGCAACCCAAAGTAATCGCGGATGAAGTCCTTGCGGTCACCTTCGTATCGAATGAGTTCAACGAGCGAATAGAGCTTCCGCTGATCACGCTGCTTCTTCTCGTCAAGGCACTTTTGATCCGCTAGCGGCTTGGGTAACTCACCGATCAGCTCAATCGTCGCTTCTTCGAGGTCACCAGTGATAACTCCGTAGCGTTCCAGCATCGAGAGCGCCGTTTCGAGTCTGAAGTCATGCTTTCCGCCACTCGGCATGCGCGACTTCAACCACTCGATGCCGAGCCCTCGCGCGCGATCCAGATCCGACTTCAGCACATCAACGACACGTTCATAGATCGCAGCCGTCGGGTTGCTCCAGTTGATGAACTCCATCTGCGTGAGCAAATCACGTTCGTCATAAAGCAGTACGCAGCGTGACGGCAGACCGTCGCGGCCCGCGCGACCAATCTCTTGAAACCAGGCTTCGACTGAGCCCGGGACTTCGGCATGCAACACGAACCGAATGTCTTCTTTGTCGATGCCCATTCCGAACGCGTTGGTCGCCAGGACGAGCGGGCAGCGGCCTTGCATGAAGTCGTTCTGCACGCGCCGCCGTCGATCGCGATCGAGGTCCCCGTGATAGTTGACGTGCCGCACGCCGCGCTCGCGCAGCAGATCGCTGAAGCGTTCGAGCGTGCGGATCAATGTGAAGTACACGATCCCGCTCCCTGGCAACCGACGATGCTCGTTGACGATCGACTCGATGACGTCGAGCTTTTCGTCGTCTTCCCATACTTCTTGCACTTCGAGCGACAAGTTCGGGCGATCAATGCCCTCATGAAACATTGGCATGTCGCTCGCCGCCAAGCCAAGTTGCCGGACGATGTCAGCTTGCACCTCAGGTGTTGCAGTGGCCGTCAATGCGATCGTTGTCGGATTTCCAACGATCGCGCGGAACTCGGCTAGTCGCGTGTAGTCAGGCCGAAAGTCATGCCCCCACTCGCTGATACAGTGCGCCTCATCGACCGCGAGCAATCGCACTTCGCGCTGCTCGATGACTTCCAGGAATTCGGCTTTGCGAAACCGCTCGGGGGTTACATACAGCAACCGGTATTTGCCATCGCGAACTTGCTGATAGCGTTTCGTGCGTTCTTCTCTTGAGAGAGATGAATTGATGTAGGTCGCTTCGATGTCACGATTTCTTAGCGAGTCGACTTGGTCCTTCATCAGCGCGATTAACGGCGAGAGGACCAGTGTGAGACTCGGCCTTCCCGACTTGTGCTCGTCCGGCATCAATGCGGGCACTTGATAGCACAGTGACTTCCCACCGCCGGTTGGCATGATGACCAGTGCGTGCTGTTGCGCGAGGACTCGTTCGATGACCGCTTGTTGGCAGCCACGGAATTGATCGAAACCAAAGTGAGCACGGAGAACATCAAGCGGCTGCATGAGCGGGGGCTATTGTCTGAAGGTGGTAATGAAATGAGGCAGCCCTAAATCGAGCGTCCCGTTTGATCCCCAGGAAAGTTCGAGTCTGCGAGCACACGACAGCCAAACCGTCGCTGCTATAGAGCAGCGATAACCAGAGCTGTCATCTCGCCGGTAGTAAGCCTTCCACCCAGGTCTGGCGTGCGACGACTTGGATTTTCCAGCACCGTTGCGACTGCTCTCTCGATCATTTTCGCATGAGCATGAGTGGCCGGAGTGTCGAGCCATTCCAACATCATCACTGCGGACAAAATGGTCGCGATCGGATTCGCGATGCCCTTTCCCGCGATGTCTGGGGCAGTGCCGTGGCACGGTTGAAAGACAGCACACTCGTCGCCGATGTCGGCTGACGGCGCCATGCCCATGCCACCGACGAGCCCCGCCGTCAGGTCACTCAGGATGTCACCGAACATGTTCTCGGTGACGAGCACGTCGAAGCGTTTCGGGTTCTTGACAAGGAACAGCGCCGCCGCGTCGACATAGACACGATCAGTGCCGACGTCGGGATATTGGCACGCGATCTCATCGAAGATGCTGCGAAAATAAACCATCGACGGCAAGACGTTCGCTTTGTCAACGAGTGTTACATGCTTGCGTCGCTTACGAGCTTGCTCGAACGCCGATCGAATGATCCGCTCGGCCCCACGTCGAGTAATCTTCATCGTGTCTGTCGCCTCGGTAGCCGACAGATCACGCGGCTGCAAACGCGACGAGAAGAGCCCCTCGCAATTCTCCCGAATCACGAGCAGGTCCAATTCCCCCGCCGCAAAACTTTTCAGTGGAGTGTCGTTGCCGTGATAGAGCTTCACAGGTCGCAAGCCACAGTACAGATCGAGTATCTCGCGCAGATCAATCTGCGGCGTGAGTTCGCGGCCGTCGGGCCAACGTACTGATGGCAATCCCATGGCTCCGAGCAGCACGGCATCCGCTCGACGACAACTGTCGATAGCTGACTGAGGCAGCGGGTCACCATTCTTGAGAAACTCGGTGGCCCCAACGGAGTGCTCGGCGAAGTGATACTGCGCGTCGGGTAATCGTTGTTGCACGGCCCGCAGCACATCGAGCGTCGCCAGTGTGACATCAACTCCGATGCCATCTCCCGGCAAAACAGCAATCTCAAAGATCTGCGGCATCCAGATGTCCTTACTGAAAGTTGCGTCGACGGCGTCGATTCACTCCTTCGTCTTCTTCCCCGTGCCTTTCGAAGATGGGCTCGAAGAAGACTCGCTCTTGCCGCTGGAATCCGACTTCTTCGAGTCACTCTTGGACTCGCTGGACGGCGAACTCGAAGCCGAGTCAGACGCTTTCTTGTCGGCCTCGGCGCTCTTCTTATACGAGTCGCTGCGATAGTCCGTCAGATAGAAGCCCGAGCCTTTGAAGATCAAACCGGCTCCCGCGCTGATGAGTCGCTTGGCTTTGAGCTTACCGCATTTTGGACATTTCCGAGTCGGCTTAGCAGTCATCGAGTGGAACTCTTCCCACTTATGCTCGCAGGCATCGCAGGCATAGTCATAGGTCGGCATTGGCGTCCTCTTCAAAAGAAGCAAGCAACTTCAATCCTCATGTCATCTCGTCTGTTCCTAAGCTTGCTTAGGAATGACTAAGGGACGGCTGAGTAGTTGAAAACAGGCACGCTATGACGGCGCAGCCGTCGCGACGATCACTTTGGCGGGTCGAATCACGCGTTCATGAAGGGTGTAGCCGCGTTCGGCTTCCTGGAGCACAGTCATTGGGGGATGCTCGGCGGTTGGTACTTGCATTAATGCGTCGTGTAAGTTCGGATCGAACATCGAACCGACGGTCACAATTGGCTTTGCTGAGAACTTGGCAAAAACCGAGTCAAACTGCTGCATGGTCATGCGCAGCCCCTTCAACAGATTCTCGACGTTGCCGTCTTTCTCTGCCGCGGTGATCGATCGGGTGAGATTATCGAGTGGTGCCAGTATCTCTCGAATCAGCGGTAGATCGGAATAGCGCGCTGCCTGCTCCATTTCACGCTGCATGCGTTTACGGAAATTATCGAGTTCCGCGTTCGCTCGCAGATATTGCTCATAAAACTGATCTCGCTCGGCTTTGAGTTTATTAACATCAAGCCCTACCCCGGCGGGTTTCGCTTCAGGGGTGGTCTCCGCACTCTCAGCCTTCAATGTCTCTGTGGCTTGAGCAAACGCCTCAGTTGTGGCGTCCATGTTTTCTGTGTTGTCAGCGGAGGTTTGGTCCGGTGTCGTCATCGAACGATTCCTCTAATGTGGGTCGTGGTGATGTTGTTTATTATTATTGTATTTTCGACGTTTATTTCTCTGTGTCCTCATCTGGCGGGGCTAGCCAATCTTTCAAACGCTCAAACCAACTCGTGCGATGTGCAGAGACATTCGCATGCTCTTGTTCGGCGAGCAGTCGCAAGATCTCTTCTTGTTTGCCTGAGACTTTTTTGGGGACCTCCAGCACGACGCGCAGTAACAAGTCGCCGCGAGACGTGCCACCGCGAGGGTCTGGCATGCCCTGTCCTCGCAGGCGAATAATCTCGCCCGGCTGTGTGCCCGGATAGATGTGGTGTTTTCGCTTGCCGTCGAGCGATGGTATTTCAATGTCCGCACCTAGTACGGCTTGTGTGTAAGTAATCGGTACATCGCAAATGAGATTCGGGCCGTCGCGATGAAAGAGCGGATGCTCCTTAACGATGACCTCGACATATAAGTCGCCTCGCGGACCTCCGTTGGTACCCGGATCGCCTTCTCCTCGCACGGCGACTGACATTCCGGTATCTACACCTGCTGGAATACGAACATCGAACTTGACGGTTTCTGGCATCTTGCCAGAACCCGAACAACCCGCGCATTTATCGCGAATAATTTTGCCTTCGCCGCGGCAAGCTGGACATGTGGTTTGAACTCGAAAAAAACCTTGGGACTGCACGATCTGTCCGTGCCCACCGCAATAATCACAATTGACCGGCTTTGAACCAGTCTTCGCTCCAGTTCCCGAACATTTATCACACGACTTACGGCGCTGTATCTCGATGGTCCGAGTGCATCCTTGAGCAGCTTCGGGCAGATCAATGGTGACGCGAGTTTGAATACTATCACCTTGAGTCGGACGATTTCCGCCACTGCCTCGTCGTCGCCGTCCACCACCCAGCCCAAATCCCTCGAAGAGGTCACCAAAGACATCGAAGATATCATTGATATCCCCAAAGCCTTGCCCGCCTCCACCCATGCCTTCGAGTCCTTGGTGTCCGAAGCGGTCATACCGTGCGCGTTTATCTGCATCGCTGAGCACATCAAACGCCTCGGCTGCTTCCTTGAAGGACGCGATCGCGGCATCGTCTCCTGGATTACGATCGGGGTGATATTTCAAGGCTAGCTTTTTATAAGCCTTCTTAATGTCGTCTGCTTGAGCGTCTTTAGCGACCCCCAAAACTTCATAATAATCGCGTTTCGTCGCCATTCCAAAACCTTGGCCGTTTAACCGCGACCCTCAGGGGAACGCGATGTCCGAATTTTGAGTCGAGCTAACTCGCTGCCCAGAGGGTCGCGGTTAAACGTGGATTGTCACCAATTCATTCAGTCTTCATCTTTTAGCCATCCGATCTTCTCTGATTACCAAATGGCACCGTGACGCCGCTTATTACTTTTCATGGTGAATGCAGCAGCAAGGTACTCGTTCAGTTGTGAAGAAGACATCACAGATAGTTGCGAATGAGAGAGTATTTTCCAGTCGTTATCGTCAATTGGATAGCGGTCTATTGGCATTCCAGCGGTTGGGTTGTGCCAATAGAAGCCGATTTCCTCAGTCTTTATTCTCACGAACGACCCCATGACGCGAAGTACGTCTAGCGGGTCTCCGTCCTTCTCAATTGCAAATCCAACGGCGTCGCGTGCCCAGTATCCTTGGATGCCATATGGGCCGGCGCTCGGCTTGTGATGATAAAGTATGCTCATGAGTCGGTGGAGTAGTGGTAGTTGTGCCTTGTCGAAGTTTGTGACCCAATAGTTTTCCATGTCTGCAGGAATCGCAAGCTTCTTTGGCGACTTAATGGGCATCGTGACTTCTCCTGGGGCGTGAGAGTAATTGGCGAGTGATACATTTTTGAAACGTTGCCGTTATGGCAATTAAGTTGCTTTGCGATGCTAGTTGCTGGCCATGGGGAGTTTTGGTGTTTTTGGTCCTCGGCCAAATCGGCGTGCCACCTAGTGAAAAAGCCCCCGGTAGCATGACTGCCGCCGGGGGCCGGGTCGGTTGAGAGTGAATCTAAAGTTTCACATCTCAAATATCAGACGGATGCGTTCGCTCGATTAGCGGACAGCACCTTCAGTTTTGGGCTTTTGGCCTTTGCCGTCGAGTTCGTCAGTGCGGGTTACCATCACACTCGTGGTCAGCATCAGGCCTGCGATAGAGGCGGCGTGCTTTAAGGCGCTCGTCACGACTTTGGCCGGATCAATGATGCCGGCTTGATACATGTCGACGTATTCACCGCTGTTCGCATTGAAGCCGGTGTTACCGGTTTGTTGCTTGACTTCGTCCGCGACAACCGAACCGTCATGGCCGCTGTTCGAGGCGATTTGACGGATGGGTGCTTCCAACGCTCGAGAGACGATTTGTACGCCGATCGCTTCGTCGCCTTTGGCCTTTACGGCATTCACGGCTTCGATCGATCGCAGCAGGGCCACCCCACCACCGGGAAGAATGCCTTCCTCGACCGAGGCGCGGGTCGCATGCAAAGCATCTTCCATGCGGGCTTTGGTTTGCTTCATCTCGGCTTCGGTCGCAGCACCGACGGAGATGATCGCCACGCCGCCAGTGATCTTGGCGAGACGCTCTTGGAACTTTTCGCGGTCGTACTCGCTGTCGGTCGCTTCGATGTGAGCGCGGATCTGAGCGACTCGGGCTTCGATCAGCTTCGTGTCGCCAGCGCCGTCGATGATCGTGCATGCGTCCTTCGTGATCTCGACCTTCTTCGCCTTGCCCAGTTGCGAGAGCTCAACGCTCTCCAACTTGATGCCGAGGTCTTCCGAGATCAGTTCGCCACCAGTGAGGATCGCCATGTCTTGCAGCATCGCCTTGCGACGATCGCCGAAGCCTGGAGCCTTCACTGCCACGACCGGCAGGATGCCGCGCAGCTTGTTGACGACCAGCGCGGTTAATGCTTCGCCGTCGACGTCTTCAGCGACGATCAGCAGCGGCTTGCCAGCTTGAGCAACCTTCTCCAACAACGGCACCAATTCACGCAGCGACGAAATCTTCTTCTCGTGCAACAGGATGACCGGGTCGTCGTAGACACACTTCATTTCAGCAGGATTGGTCACGAAGTACGGCGAGACATAGCCCTTATCGAACTGCATGCCCTCAGCCAGCTTGAGTTCGGTCTTGCTCGTCTTGCCTTCTTCGACGGTGATGACGCCGTCGCGACCAACGCTCTCCATCGCGTCGGCGATCAGCTGGCCGATCTCCGCGTCGGAGTTGGCCGAGATCGTGCCGACTTGCTTGATCTCTTCTTTGCTCGTGACGGGCTTCGCTTGCTTGTTGAGAGCGGCGAGAGCAGCGTCAACCGCCTTCTCGATGCCTCGGCGAACAACCATCGGATTTGCACCGAGGCTGATGCTGCGAAGGCCTTCGCTGTAGATCGCCCGAGCGAGCACCGTCGCGGTCGTCGTGCCGTCGCCAGCGATGTCGCTGGTCTTGCTGTCGACTTCATTCACCAGCTTGGCGCCCATGTGCTCGTAGGGGTCTTCGAGTTCCACTTCCTTACTGACCGTCACACCGTCTTTGGTGACGACCGGGTTACCGAATGACTTGTCGATGATGACGTTGCGACCGGTCGGTCCCATCGTCACGGCCACGACGTCAGCCAACATATTCACACCCTTCTGCATCTTGAGTCGGGCGCGATCGTCGAACAGCAATTGCTTTGGCACGGTTTGGGTTCCTCAAGAGAGAGGTTGTTTGTTTTGGATGAGAGGTTTTGGGAGTGGGGTTTATGGGACCACTGGGACGGATGTGTTTTGGATTACAGATCGCAGATGGCAAATTTCAAATCCGCAGATTTCAGATTGCCAAACACATTCGTCCCAGCGGTCGCAGTCGTCCCATGAGGACGGTCGGGGCAATACGCACGGGATGGAATCCCATGCTACTAGCCAACCTTCGCGAGGATGTCCGATTCGCGCAGGATCTTGACTTCGTTGCCGTCGACTTCGATGTCGGTCCCGCCGTACTTGCCGAAGAGGACTTCATCGCCGACGGCGACGGCGACCGGGCAACGCTCGCCGCTGTCGAGCAGCTTGCCGGGACCAACCGCGACGACCTTGCCGCGTTGTGGTTTTTCCTTAGCGCTGTCCGGCAGAACGATGCCGCCAGCGGTGACGTCTTCCGCGCTCAGCGGTTCGACAACAACTCGATCATCCAGTGGCTTCAGTGATGTGGCCATTGATCTAACTCCAGTTCCTAAGTTCTTAAGAGGCCGTTTGGCCGAGTGAGATTGATTTAATTTCGTAGCCACGCTCGCCAAGAGCGTGGAGATATGAAAGTCGCCGCGTCCGCCCACGCTCTGGCGAGTGTGGCTACTTACGCTATGTAATCCGTCTTACATCATGCCGGGCATGCCACCCATGCCACCCATGCCACCCATTCCTCCCATGCCACCCATGTCGTCGTGATGGTGATCATGGTGGCCATCGGCTTCGGGTTTCTTGGGTTCATCAACGACGATGCATTCGGTCGTCAGCAACAAGTTCGCGACGCTAGACGCGTTCTGCAGGGCACATCTCACGACCTTCGCGGGATCAACGATGCCGAAGTCGATCATGTCGCCATAGCGATCATTGAGCGCGTCGTAACCATGCGTCTTCTCTTTGAGTTTGGAGATGCGGTTTGCGACGACCGCGCCGTCGACACCGGCGTTCTCGGCAATTGTCCGCATGGGAACTGTAATCGCACTGCGGATGATCGAGACTCCATGCACTTCGTCGCCGTTGGCTTCGACGTTGTCGAGCACCTTCGCACAACGCACGAGAGCAACACCACCGCCCGGAACCACGCCTTCTTCAATCGCCGCTCGCGTTGCTGCCAGAGCGTCGTCGATCAAATCCTTGCGTTCTTTCATTTCGGTTTCGGTCGCTGCGCCGACCTTAATTTCAGCCACACCGCCAGCCATCTTGGCCAGGCGTTCTTGAAGCTTTTCGCGGTCGTACTCGCTTTCGGTGACTTCGATCTCGCGACGAACTTGATCGCAACGACCAGCAATCGCCGCCTTCTGACCTGCACCTTCGACGACCGTACAATTTTCGGCATCGATGATGATTTTCTTGGCCTTACCAAGATCGGTGAGTTGCACGTTTTCAAGCTTGATGCCGAGATCCTTAAAGATCGCCTTGCCGCCAGTGAGAACAGCGATGTCCTCAAGCTGTGCCTTACGACGGTCACCGTAACCCGGAGCCTTCACTGCTGCGACTTTGAGGATGCCGCGCAACTTGTTGACGACGAGAGTTGCGAGAGCCTCGCCTTCAACGTCTTCCGCGATGATGAGCAGTGGAACGTTGGCCTTCGAGGTCTTCTCAAGTAGCGGGACAAGATCCTTCACTGACGAGATCTTCTCTTCGAAAATCAGAATACGGCAGTTGTCGAATTCGACGGTCTGCGAGTCTTCGTTGGTGACGAAGTGCGGTGACAAATAGCCGCGCTCAAACTGCATACCCTCGACGAGGTTGACCTCGGTGCTGACTTGGCGACCTTCTTCAACGGTGATGACGCCGTCTTTTCCAACCTTATGAAGGGCATCGGCGAGAATATTGCCGATTTCGGGATCGTTGTTGCCCGCGATAGTGGCGACTTGCTTGACCGCCTTGCTGTCGGTCGGGTTGACCTTTGTCGCAATCGTCTTGAGCTCGGCAACGATGGCATCGACGGCCTTGTTGATACCACGAGCCAATGACATAGGGTCATGGCCGGAAGCGATGTACTTGAGGCCTTCCTTGAAGATCGCTTCGGCAAGCACAGTCGCCGTGGTGGTGCCGTCGCCTGCGACCTTGCTGGTCTTTGACGCGACTTCCTTCACCAATTGAGCGCCCATGTTTTCGAAGGGGTCTTCGAGTTCAATGTCTTCGGCCACGGTGACACCATCTTTAGTCACCTTAGGGGCACCCCAGCCCTTGTCGAGCACCGCATTGCGACCGCGCGGTCCCAGGGTGCTCTTGACTGCTCGGGCGAGTTTCGACACGCCTTCGAGCAGGCTCTTGCGAGCTTCCTCATCAAAAGTCAGCAATTTTGCCACAGCTACTCCTCAGTCCAAGAGAGGGCGAGAAATGCGTCAGCGACCAGCAGTCTGCTGCCGCTGGTTCGCCTGCAGATTGGGTTCGCGTGAGACAGTGGAACTGCCAAAGCACGCACTCCTCAAACGTAGCCGCACTAACTTGCAATGGCTGTGCCGAGATGATTTGGATTTTTGTAAGTTGCTTTATTGGTTGTGGTTATGTGGTTTTTATTGTGTCAATGTGAGAGCTCGCCAAGCTGCCATCGTGACAGGATTGGGGCGTGAACTTCGCTTTCATTGGTGTGAACGGCGGTCAGCAAGGTGAGTGTTTTCGTGCTCCACGAGTCCTGTGCTGATCTGGCGCAACCGCTGTTGCTGCAGCTACAGATGGCAAACTCGCAAACAACTTTTGCAGCGACGCTTGGCTGGGCGCTTGTCCCGAAGTTGAGATCTTTTGTGTAGGCAGAGGCAGCCTCGCTTGTTGATCGTTTCAACGATTCGTCTGCGGGACTGCGCGAGTTTCTGGATGCCCAGCGTTTCGGGTCATTGAGACCTTGAGGAAAACGGTTCGCTCTAGTCTTCGTGAGAATTCGGATCACCGAGTTTCTTCAGGTACGACGCCAGGTCCATTTGCACGCGTAGGAGGCGTTGCCAAGCACGGCTATTAAGTTCTGCTTGCTTGTTGCTGCCGTCGCCGCTGATTTTGGCCGAATTAGCGATGGAGTGGAGTCGATCGTGCAGATGCGCGAGCAGGTCCGTGAGTTGGGCGACCTGCAGACCGTTGAGTTTCGCTGGTAATTCTGGGACACCGAGCGGGAACAAACGCGAGAGATCTTCATCGTCATCTCGTCGCTTATCCGAGGCACATTTCACGATTTGCGAGACGTCGACAGTTCCACCTGGGCCTTCCGAGCTGGACTCCTCCGCGTGACGGCGAATTTCTTCTTCAATTTCGGTGGCGCTTCCGAATAGCAAGAGACTGCGACCGATGGAGAGCTGATCGCCAAGCTGCAACACATGCATTTTGACGGGGTGTCCGTTGACTCGAGTACCATTCGTACTTTCGAGGTCAGTCAGGATGATTCGCCCCGCGTTCTCCTGAATCTTGGCATGGAAGCGGCTGACACGCTCGTCATTCAGTTGAATTGCGTTGTCTTCTTCGCGGCCAATGGTGATGGGGGGCAACAATTCCGAGAGGACTTGTCCGCGCTCCATGCCTTCCAAAATCTGGAACGTGAGCAGCGCCATTTCGAGCCAGTCCTTTGTTGCGTTGGTCCAAGAGATCTTTTCAGAGCGACCGCCCAACGACTTGCTTACCAGCAATTTGCCCACCTGCCGCATAGCCGCGTTAGTTCATCGACGTCAGTCCGGACAATAATGTCGTATCCCCATAAGCGGAACCGATCGCCGTAGATACCGATTGCAACAGTTCAAGCTTTCGGACGGGTTTGGCGAGCACCGACCACGCGTCGACTGCTTCGGCTTCTTGACGCAGCTCTGGGGTGGCATCGGCTGTCACCAAGATACATGGCAAGTGCGCATCAATGCGTTTCACGATGCGGATAGTTTCGAGTCCCGTGAGTTCGTCCATATTCATATCGAGCACCAGCAAGTCGACTTTGACATGCTCGACATAGTCGACGGCTTCTTCGCCGGAGACTGCTTCAATGAGAGCGAAGTACGGTTGAAAAATATCCTTCAGGACATCTCTAAAACCAGCATCATCGTCTGCGATCAGAACTTGGTAAGGCTCAGCACGAATCACGGCAACGTAATCCTCGCACATCAGCAACAAATGAGTGAAAAGGACAGGCGGCGAATAGTGGAGTCTCGCAACGGACGTCAATACCTTGCAAGAACGAAGGGCCTCACGCGGGACCGGGACTCATCGAGGGCTGCGCGTCGTCTTCGACCGGAGCCGGGCGTCTCGGCTCAGAACGTCGATCATGAGTCGTATCGACAGTGTCCGGCGATGGGCACCGGGCACTGTCGAGTGTTTGGAGAGTGGGACGTCGATAGCTGACTAATCCAACCGCTTCACGCGAATATTTTTAAACCAAACGACGCTCTTGGGATCATGAGCTTGCAGCGCGAACGTACCTTTATCGAGCACGCGGGTAAAATCTTTGCCCGGCTCTTTGCCCTCCGGTTCCTTGTAGTCGACGACTGTTTTGCCATCGATTTTGATCGTGATTTGCTTGCCCTTGACGATGATGTGCTGCGTCCACCACTTGTCGTCCTGAGCTGCAGACTCCTTCACGTCGTCGACCGCATAGAGGCTGCCGGTTTTCCGCCAATCGCCATGAGTGTTGTTGACTTGGGCTTCGTAGCCGTACTTCGGCCAGCCGGTGTCTTGGAACTGCGTATGGAAGTAAATGCCGCCGTTTGAGCCTTGTGAGGTTTTGCAGTCGACCTTCAATTCGAAATTCACGAACGGCTTATCATTCCCCACATAGAATAAATGGCTGCGATCGCCTTTGGCTTTGAAGGCGCCGTCTTCTAAGGACCAACTGTCCTTGTTCTCGTTGATCTTCCAGCCGTTGAACGACTTGCCGTCGAAGATTGTCTGGAAGCCTTCTTCCTTATCGTCGGCCATCACTTGACCCAACGACATCAATCCCAGCAAACAGAATGCGAACAGTTTTTTCATGGCGTTCTCTTTCGGGGTATGTGCGAGCCGAGTCGAAACCGGATCGTCTCGGCCAGAGACCGGGATTCGACGGAACCAGGTGCGAGTCTGCAAGCCAGCGTCGGTGCGCAAATTATTTGTGCCGTCTGTAACAACCAGTGGCGAGGCACGTGAAGATGTGACGGCGCTGGCTTCGGCCAACAAGCGTCCTTCTCGCGGTGCCACATATTTCCATGATTGTTGGGCTGGTCCGGCAAATGGCCAGTTGCCTTCGGCCGTAGACTCGATCCCGGCTTACCGCTGGTGAATGAGTTCTTGGTCCTGCGAACTCCCTGATTTGTGTGTGGTGGCTAACATCCGTCCGCGAGTCGGTCGGAGAGTTCGCAGGAAAGGCGCCCTGTTAGTTGACCTGATGTGAGGCGGTCACAAGCCGGGGGGTTCTTCCCACGAATGGTGTCATCGCACGATCGTGCGGTGAGTGGCATCTTGATGGAGTTGGAAATGCGTTTGATTGCGGTGCAAAGTTGGTTGGCAGGCTTCTTGTGGATCATGGTTGCGCTCTGCGGACAGGTGGGGGTTGCCCAGGATCAAGGCGGAGCGATTCTGTCGAAGACCATGACCGATGCTGACGGCGAGCATCGGTATGCACTCTTTCTGCCACAGGGATATTCAGCAGAGAAGAAGTGGCCCATTTTGCTGTTTTTGCACGGCGCTGGCGAACGTGGTACCGATGGAGTGATTCATACCAAGGTCGGTATTGGACCAGTGCTTCTGAAACGTGCCGCAACATTCCCGTTCATCGTGGTGATGCCACAGTGCGAGGACACGCAAGCACGTTATCTCTCGGGATGGCTGCCGGAGACGAAGGACGCTCAACGAGCACTGGCGATCCTGGAGTTGGTCGAGAAGAACTATTCGGTCGACACCTCCCAACGAGTGATTAGTGGTTGGTCGATGGGCGGCTATGGCACCTGGGCGGTCGCGGCGGCGACACCAGAGAAATGGTCAGCGGTCGTGCCGCTCGCTGGAGGAGGCGACCCGAAGTGGGCATCGGCACTGAGCAAATTGTCGATTTGGGCTTTTCATGGTTCTAATGACGGAGCGATCCGCCCCGACCAATCGCGTGCGATGATTTCGGCGGTTCGGCAAGTGGGTGGCACTCCGCGACTAACAGAGGTCACGGACGGCGAGCATGACATCAATCCGGTGGTCTTTGACAATGATGTCCTCATCAATTGGATGTTGAATCCGAAGACGACCGAGCCAGTAAGCCTCACGCTGCGTGCGACTACGGCGACCACCAGCGCGGTCACTCCTGCGCCCTTTATTCCGGCGGTTGAGATTAATCGCGCGGTCACATTGCGATTGGGCAACGAGATGCTTGACGCCCTCTCGATGTCGCTGCATGACCAGATTCCGAAGGAAGCTCTGCAGGGTGGCATTGGCGATATTTTTGACTCGACAGTCGTTGAAGGTCGGCAATTCAGCATCGCGTTCGGCAGCATCGCTTATGCGGCGCAGGTCTCGCGCGTGCGTCTAAAGGCATATAAGCAAGACCGGTTGAATGTGTCGGTCGGCATTAAGGACGCGGTCCTGCGGATCGGTGGCACGTCGGTCACTGGCCGCGATCACTCGGCTCAGGCCGGGCCGATTGACATCGTCATTGGACATCGCGAGCCGGTTTGGTTGAGCGTCGATGTCACTCCGTATTTCCAAGGCAGCAAGCTGCGGTTGAAGGTTGCTGCAGCGCGGTTCGAGATCCCATACGACAACTGGTACGTCACGGCTCCGGCTGGCGTTTCGGTGCGTGGTTTCGGCATGACGCGCGAAGCGGTTTCGAGTGGTCTCGTGAATGGGCTTTACGGCAGCAAGGGGCGGATCGAAGGAGAAGTGCTGGCCATCGTGCCGAAGCTTGTGGAAGAACTGGAGTCGAAGCTCTCGATGACGGAAGCCGATCAGATTGTGCATGCCTTTTGGCCACTGCCGGTCTATCGCCCACGCCTGAAGGTGAAGCCCGAAGATGTTTCGGTCGATGCGAATGGAGTCTCATTGGTGCTGGGATTGGTGGCCGCTGCCATTGATGACAAACCGCCGGTGGGCGGTGTGAAGCGAGTAGCGCTGACCAACGTCAAAGCGACGGAACTGGGCCAAGGAGCCGATCTCACGGTCGGTGTGGCCCCCAACATTCTGCATCCGCTGACGCAGATGATGGTTGATGCCAAGGTCGCACGGATTCATGTGCTTGATATTCCTGAGGCGTCCTTCGGGAAATTCATCGACCGGGACGAGATGATCAAGGTCTTCCCGGACCTCAAACGCTATGGCAAGGAGTTACTGCTTTGGTCCGAACTTTCGATGGCCGCGCCGATTTCGGTGAAGGGTGGAGAGAAGTCCGAGGAGATGTCGTTTGGAGTGCCTGACATGCGGATCTCGGTATCGATCAAGCCGCAGAAGGATGCCGCTGCTTGGCAACCGTTTGCCGAATTGCCGATCAACCTTGCGCAATCGACGGCTCCGAAGTTGGTGAAGGTCGATCGCTATACCAGGCTGTTCCAATTGCAGTGGAGCGGAGCTCCGGTCATCAGCGTTGAGCCGCGGTTCGCCGAGGGTTATGCAGTTCAAGACAAATCCATCAATCGCGAGCCGCTCCTGACGTTGATCGATACCGCTTGGCGCGGATGGGTGGGACAAGGTCCGGCAGCTCAAACGCCAGTCAACGACGTGACAGTCGGCATCGCGAAGCTGCGTCTAAATCAACTCGAATGGAAGTCGCCGTTGCTGCAAGTGACGTTCACTTCACCCGGCGTAAAGCTGACCAATAGCAGCAAGGATCCTTTCACTTACGAGACTAAAGGCCCCTTTAGCGGTTGGGGCGGGCCTTACACGCTCGATCCCGGTAAGTCACACGAGTACCCGATTGCGTACCCGCTGACATATCGGCAGCGCGTTGGCGACCAATATGTTGTTTATACGTTGGACCCTGGTTCGCATTCGGAGTTCCGCGTCCCCAAGAGCGGTGGCCAGCCGCAGTTGTTTCAAGCCCGCGAGGAGCTGCGCTCCAGCGAGGAACAGTGATCACAGGACCGCCGCCAGATGACGAAGGACTTCCCCATGCCTGCCTCTGGCATTCGTATCCGTACCGTCCCGCGCGCTGTCGAAGTCGCTTGGTTCTCGGCACTGTGCTCTGATGATTACGAGTTTTTGGGAGTCCCCGATGGCCGGTTGCGCAGCAGCTTCGAGCATTGTGCGGGCATCGTGCGGCGCGCGGATGAACTCGGTTATCAGAATGTGCTGCTGCCCTCGGGATGGATTGCGGGACAAGACCCGCTGACGTTTGCTGCGGCGATGGCGGTTTCGACACGGCAGATCAATCAGCTTGTCGCCCTGCGCATGGGCGAGGTTTGGCCGCCAATGTTGGCGCGGGCGATAGCCACTGTGGATCACATGGCACGCGGCCGGTTGGCCATCAACATCATCTCGTCGGATATGCCGGGGCTGCGTGAGTCGAACGAAGATCGTTACGAGCGATCGAGCGAGATCATCCAGATCCTGCAGCAGTTATGGACAACCGACGCGTTGGAGTGGCGCGGGCGTTTCTACAACTTCTCGTTGAGCACGACTGAGCCGGCGAAGACTTATCAACAGAACGGCGGTCCTTTGCTGTATTTCGGCGGGATCTCGCCGGCGGCGCAAGAACTTTGTGCGAAACATTGCGATGTCTTCTTGATGTGGCCTGAAACGCTGCCGCAGTTGACGGAGACGATGCGTACGATGACGACGCTTGCCGAGCAACAGCAGCGCGTCATCGACTTCGGGTTACGTATTCATGTCATCGTGCGTGAGACCGCTGCGGAAGCCCGGGCGGCCGCACAGCGCTTGGTCTCGAAACTTGATGACGCGATCGGTGCGGAGATCAAACATCGCTCACAAGACAGCCGCAGCGCGGGCGTGCAGCGACAAGATGCTCTGCGGGCTCAAGCGGGCTCGGACGGCTTCATCGAAGAGTTCCTCTGGTCGGGCATTGGTCGCGCTCGCTCGGGGTGTGCGAGTGCGATTGTCGGTGACCCCGAACAAGTGCTTGCGAAGCTTCAGCAATACATCGATCTTGGTATGCGGGCCTTCATCTTGTCTGGCTATCCGCATCTCGAAGAGTGCGACCTATTCGCCCAGTATGTGCTGCCGCGTTTGCCAACGTGCCGGTTGAATGTCGCTCAGCAGCGTTTGGTTGCGGATCCGATGACGCCGCTGACGACCGGCATCCGGCGCTGACCTGTTGGTGTCTCTGCGGTGCTGGCTCACGAATCGACGACCTGAGCCGACTCAAAGGCAGCTTGTTGGTTTTTGAAACGTTGACCTAGACTGGCTCGTGGCGGTTGTTTGGTCACGAAGTCGTTGATCGCGAAGGAGTCGGTCCATGAAGTTTGAGGTGCGTTGGAAACTGCATGCTATCTGGAGCATGGTCGTCGTGATGGTTGTCGGTCTCGCTTACGGGCAAGACAAGCCTGAGAAGTCCGAGAAGAAGGCCAACGACGAGTACTACGAGTTGATGCGGACCTTCGCCGACACCTTCGAGCAAGTTGAACGCAACTATGTGAAGAAGGTTGACCGAAAGAAAATGCTCGAAGCGGCGCTGCGCGGAATGCTTGTCGAACTCGATCCATATTCGAGCTACATCTCGCCCGAGGAGTTAGCGCAGTTCAATCAAAGTGTCGATCAAGAGTTCGGTGGCATTGGTATTCAGGTGCAGATTGACCAACACACAGATCGCATTCAGGTCATCTCGCCGCTGCCGGATACTCCGGCCTACAAGGCAGGCGTGCGTGCCGGCGATCTGATCATGAGCATCGAAGGCCAATCAACCGAACGCATGCCTCTTTCAAAGGCCGTGCAACTGATGCAAGGTCCTCCTGGTGGCAAAGTGAAGATTGCCATCCGGCATATGGGCGAGACGACCGACAGCGACGTGGAATTGACGCGCGAGATCATTCGCGTGAAGTCGGTCAAAGGTGATTACTACAAGCCGGATGGCACGCCTGAGTTCATGATCGATAAGGACAACAAGATCGGCTATGTGCGGTTGACGCAGTTTGGGCGGCATAGTTCGGAAGAACTTGTTGAGACATTGGAGCAACTCAAGGATGCCGGCATGAAGGCACTCGTCCTTGATCTGCGGAACAACCCCGGTGGGTTGCTCACACAAGCGGTCGAGATTTCGGACCTCTTCATTGAGTCGGGTGTCATTGTCAGCACCGAAGGCCAGAACTCGCAGCCGAAGTCGTGGTCGGCTCAGAAGGAAGGCACATTTGCGGGCTTTCCGATGGTGATTTTGGTGAATCGCTTCAGTGCGTCGGCGAGTGAAATCGTGAGTGCTTGCCTGCAGGACCATAAGCGAGCCGTCATCGTTGGCGAGCGGAGTTGGGGCAAAGGCAGCGTGCAGAATGTGATACCGCTCGAAGCGGGATCGGCCGCGTTAAAGCTGACCACTGCGAGCTATAAGCGACCCAGTGGCAAGAACATTCATCGTTTTCCGGATTCAAAGCAGGATGATGAATGGGGAGTCATGCCGGACTCAGGATTCGAAGTGAAGCTTGATTTCAAAGAGATGCGTGAGCTCGACATTTATCGTCGTGATCGCGATGTCATTCGCCAGGACGGACCGGCTGCGAGCACTTATCAAGATAAGCAACTGAATAAGGCTTTAGAGCATCTGAAAGCGGCCTTGATGACCACCAGTAAGAAGGCCGCCTGATACACATTCTTCTTACATTTTTCCCTGAAAATGTAGAGTTTTTGTGATGTTCATGCCTCGCAGAGGCGGCTTGACGGTGTTTGGAAGCACCCCTAGCATCCGCCCGACTTGGTGGCTGTTGAGAGTCGGTTTCAACGTCTCGTTTTGAGCGAAAAACGATTCACAGTCGCTGGTGCAGATGCCGATCAACTGGCACATTGCCGCGCGTCGCGCTAACGCTTCTTTTATTGTTTTCACCTTTGTTGCCGGAATGCGTGAGCGGGTAGCTCTCACGGACTCGGCGAACCCCCGCAGAAAGGGACTGACATGGCTCACGTCGTTGCTGAACCCTGCTTTAACTGCAAGTACACCGACTGCGTCGTAGTGTGCCCAGTTGAATGCTTCTATGAAGCTGAGTCGATGCTCTACATCCATCCGGAAGAGTGCATTGATTGCGAAGCTTGTGTTCCAGAGTGCCCCGTTGAGGCAATCTTCCACGAAGACAACCTGCCTGAAGAGTGGAAGGGCTACAAGGAACTCAATGCCGAGTTGGCTCCGCAATGCCCCGGAATCACCGAGAAGAAAGATCCACTTGGCCCCGCTAAGTAGGCCTGGCCTGTGAGTGATCACAATCAGAACGACCGCCGGATTCCGGCGGTCGTTTTTTTATGTCCCGGTACGAACTCCACGTTCAATCTCAAGAAGTTAATTTGTAAGTCGCGCGGTATGCGTGACTGCTTGGTTCAAACTCTTGGACAGAACTCGCAGTTCAGCATCATCACGCGCGAGGGGCCCTGAATTGACGAGCAAATACTCGTTCTTGAACACTGTTGACGATACTGGCTTGTTGATGGCTCTAAGAACGACTCCACTCACGAAGAAAAGTTGTTTCATGCGAATCCTCGGTTGTGGCTTGGCGCTAGTGGTGATGTGGTTGGGATTCGTTGGTCAGCGTGCCAGCGCGACTGACCGCCAGTTGCCCAATATCGTGATGATCGTGTCTGATGATCATGGATGGACTGACTACGGATTCATGGGGCACGACCAAATTCAGACGCCCCGACTGGATCGGCTGGCTGCGCAGAGTCGAACGTTTCGACGAGGATATGTGCCGTCGAGCCTCTGCTGCCCGAGTCTCGCCACGATTATCACGGGGCTTTACCCACAGCAGCACAAAGTCACGAGCAACGATCCACCAGTTCCAGCCGGTATCAAGCCGGGTGAGTTCCAGCGATCGACGGCCTTTGCTGATGGTCGCGAAGTGATGAATCGCCACCTTGAAACGGTGCCGACGCTGCCGCGCGTGCTCGGTGAACGCGGCTACTTAAGTTTGCAGACGGGCAAATGGTGGCAAGGCCATTTCAAACGAGGTGGCTTCACACATGGCATGACCAAGGGACTGCGGCACGGCGATGAGGGGCTGGATATCGGACGCAAGACGATGCAGCCGATTGTCGACTTCATCGCCACAGCTAAGAGCGAACAAAAGCCGTTCTTCGTGTGGTACGCTCCGATGATGCCACATGATCCGCATACGCCGCCGGAGCGACTGCTGGCGAAGTACCGCGACAAGTCACCTTCGCTGCATGTCGCGAAGTACCGCGCGATGGTCGAATGGTTTGATGAAACCTGCGGGCAGTTGCTTGATCAACTCGATCAGCAAGGCGTCGCGGACAACACGATCGTGATCTATGTGACTGACAACGGCTGGATTCAGAAGACGGATGCGCCGCGCTTTGCTCCGCGGTCTAAGCGGTCGCCTTATGATGGTGGCTTAAGAACTCCAATCATGGTGCGTTGGCCGGGCAAAGTACGGCCCGAGATGCGCGACGAATTGGTGATGTCGATCGATCTCATGCCCACGTTACTGGCGGCAATCGGCGCCAAGCCGACCGAGCACATGCAGGGCCTGAATTTGCTGGATGATGCGGCAATCAAGGCGCGACAGACGATTCATGGAGCATGCTTCACTCACAACGCGGTCGATCTCCACGATCCACGCCGCAATATTGAGAATCGTTGGATCATCGATGGCCAGTGGAAGCTGATCGTGCCTGGTGAACATGCAACCGAACCGTTGAAGCCAGCGTTATTTGATATCAAGGCCGACCCCTTCGAGCAGACCGATCTAGCTGCATCACAAGCCGACATGGTGAAACTGCTGACCAACAAGCTCGATGTTTGGTGGAACCCCGCGAGGTAACGGTCCAGCGGTATTTCGTTCGGCGGCGTCTTGGGAAGTGGTACGCGCGCGTTCCATTTCTGCTTGTGTCGAAAACAGTCCCGTTGAAACTCACAGCAGGTGATTCAGGTAATGCTGCTGATTTCGCACTTTCGGTGTCGTTTTCGTGAGCTGTTTCCATGTTTCCCATTGCCCAACCTCATCTTCCGCTACGCGTTCTGATCGCGGTTGTGCTGGTGCTGCTCGCAACGCTGAACTTCGCGCGAGTGGCTCGTGAGCAGTCGACTGCTCTGCCGACGACGGTTCCATTTGAAGTG
>Ga0172376_10000191_pt1 | contig 79046 bp, 27 predicted proteins | sample Lak35m_FD_121114 | JGI IMG/M metagenome (GOLD analysis project Ga0172376, IMG submission 121114) | Freshwater microbial communities from Kabuno Bay, South-Kivu, Congo - kab_092012_35m | ecosystem: Environmental > Aquatic > Freshwater > Lake | place: Democratic Republic of the Congo: South-Kivu... | reverse complement strand
CCGCCGTGGGGATGAAGAGTTCCTCTTGCCGTGCCGTGCGTCGTCCCAGTGCCATGCCCACGGTGGACGCGCAGGTTGTTTCACGCGTTACGCATTGGCGTGATTTTTTAACGGGCTGCTAGCGGCGGAGGCCCAGAAACCTTCTGAGTCCGTCTGACAGCATGAGTTCACAATCTTCCGGCCCAAACTTCGCGGACTCGCGGCCAGCGCGGGACCGCGAACCCTGAGCCGAGACTTTCAGCATATATGCCACGCCGCGCAGTGCGGGGTCATACAACGTAACCACAGCGCTTCCCCCACCCTTCCGCAGCCACAACCTTTCCAAGTCGCGACAGGTGCGGGACGTGACAGCGCGGGGAGGCAGTCCCGCGAGGAGAAAATGGAAATGCACCAGCCCGCCCAAGTCGCCGTGCTCCTGCCGCAGACACCAGAGAAGCCGGGGAAAGTGAGCGTGCCAGCGGTAGGCGACCGGGCGGAGCATGGCACCAAATCGGGCCACCCGCCTTGGTTCGGAATCCGACTCGCGCTTGAAGGTGAGATGACCGAAAAATTGCCAACGCACGGCCGCCAGCGCGTGCCAGTAGGGGCCGCACCGGAATGTCTTGCTGCTCGCCCACCCTCGCACTTCCTCGTTTGGCTGCTTCACACCGCCTCCAACTTGGAATTGGCAGGGCCAAGGCGGCGCGTGCCGAATCGCTCCTTCATCCAAGCGTCCCCTTCGCAGACGACGATGCGGACGCGGCGCTCGCCGCAGCGGCAATGAGGCATACCTTGTGCGAGAAAGTTGGAGATCGTCCGAGGTGAGAGCTGCCACCGTGCCGCGAACCCCCGCTTGTCAGTGACAACTTGCGCCTCCAAAATTGAACCCGTGGAGACATCCGGGATTTGAGCATCGTGCTTCATTGCGGACTAGTCTTGCACGTCTGCGACTACTGGCACGCCGTTCCCAAACTGGCGTGTGAACTCGGAACATCCGACCCTCCGCTACCGATTTGTCCCCCACAGCGAATCGAATTCCGATAAAACCTTGTCCCGAACTACTCCCTTCCACCGTGGCTTGTGGCTCGGGGCGGTGATTAGAGCGCGGTAGCTCTCGGCCCTCATGCCGTCTTTGAAATCCTCGTCCAAGAGCTTCTTCACCACCGTCTGCCATTCCACCCTTTCGGCAGGCGGGGCTTTCCCGGAAAACGCTGGCAACTCCCTCGCCTCGCGTGCCCACTCGGGAATTGGCCCAAACACAAACGCGCCCTTCGGATAAGTGCGCCATCGTTCGATGCGGTCTAGCAACTGCATTGCGACCTTCCCGAACTTGCTTGCCGGGTTGAATCTGGCGTTCTTGTTTGCGGCTATCGTAGCGCCCCCTGGCTTCAAGTCAGTTTTGAGCCGCTCAACGTCATCTCCAAACGGCTTGCGCGTGCCTATCCGCATCGGCCACGCAAAGCGTTTCATCGCGACTTGCTGCAAAACCGGCTTCCGCTCGCCATCCGCCCACGAGTTGAGCGCCCGAACCATCTCGTCTGTCAGGAGTGCAAACGAAGCGATGGCATTATCGTCGCCAGCGTCACCAAGCACCTTCAGATGCGCCAGTTCCTCCCGCATTCTTCCTGCCAGCACTTCGACCGCGTAATTCTCCCATGTCGAACCCGCCCGTGGTGTCCCTAGCAGGCGAGCTTGTCGGCCACAGTGCCAGCATCCCGCGAGTTCAGCGAATACCAATCGCTGCAACTCAGAGGCATTCAATCCCGGCCGGTTTGCGTCCAGCCAAGCCGCCTTGATCCTCGGCTCCTTGCGCGTCTTGTTCCGTGCAGTTCGCGGTCTTGTGGGTGAGAGGCTCGGGAGTTTGGCTGGCATGGGCCGGAAGGTGCCAACCGGTGAGCACGTCCGCCAGCAAATGATTGACTACCTGCTTCGGCAAGGCGCGGGCCGTCCCTGTCCACTCGCCGCGTGGATGGTGCGCCGCGAGTCCGCCTATTACGACGGGCCGGGCCGGACATGGGCTTGCGCCGCCTTCGCCTACGCCGCCGCCCGTGACGCCGTCTGCTGGCAACTGAACCGCAACGAGCGCGAGTTGCTTGGACTTTTGGAGGGCTTTGGCGAGGCAGCCGCAAACCGCGATTGAAGGGTTTTCGCCTATAAGCGCACTTGCAGAAGTGCCTCCCGCTTCTATCCTCCCGACGATGCCGGAGACGCGAACCAAACTGCGATTGCTTCCCGCGCTCCTGCTTGCGCTCTTGCCCGTGCTCGCTGTCGCCCAGCCGCAGCCAGGCACGGTGGACACCAGCTTCGATGCTCAGAGCACCCTCAATAGCTGGGTGAACGCGATTCACGTCCGCTCCGATGGCAACATTCTGGTTGCGGGCGCATTTTCCAGCGCCGGCTACCTCAAGCTCCTGCTGCCCGGCGGCGGTTCGGCCACGGGTTTCAGCGCCAGCACCCCGCAGCAAATCAACGCGCTGAAAGTCCAGTCTGACGGCAAGGTGCTCATCGCGGGCGAGTTCAACTCCGTCAACGGCACCACCCGCAAGTTCATTGCCCGGCTGACGAGTTCCGGCAGCGTGGACACGTCCTTTGACCCACAGACCGGCCCGGACAACTACATTTTTGCGCTGGCGTTGCAATCGGACGGGAAAATCCTCATTGGCGGCAGCTTCACCAGCTATCGGGGCAGTTCCGTTCCCCGCGTCGCACGGCTGAACGCGGATGGCAGCTTGGACTCGGCTTTCACTCCGGGCACGGGTGCGAATGACGAGGTTTATGGGCTGCTGGTGGAGCCAAGCGGCAAAATCGTCATTGTCGGGCGCTTCACTTCCTACGATGGGACTGCGCGCAACCGCATCGCCCGGCTGAACGCCAACGGCACGTTGGACACGGGGTTTGTCGTCGGCACAGGCGCGGGCAACGTGATTCGAGACGTGGCCGCACAAGGGGACGGCAAGCTCATCGTCGTCGGCGATTTCTCGACCTTCAACAGCCAAAGCGCTCCGGCGGTGGCGCGTTTGAACACCGGCGGCTCCCTCGACACCACGTTCACCAGCCCGCTTGCCGGTCAGACTCTCCGCAGCGTCGCCTTGCAGGCGGATGGCAAGGTCTTGGTCGGCGGCAACGCCGTGCGCCGCCTGAACGCGAATGGCTCCCTCGACACCACGTTCGCGGTGGCTGGCGTCCCAACGCTGGTTCACTCGCTGGCTTTGCAAGCGGACGGGAAAATCCTGCTTGGCGGCAACTTCACTCAAGTCGCGGGTGTCTCCCGCCTGTTCTTGGCACGGCTCCACGGCGGCAACGCCGTGGCTCCGACCATCACGGCCCAGCCGCAATCGCAAACCGCGTCCATCGGACAGACGGTGACGTTTTCCGTGACGGCCAGCGGGACGCAGACGCTCGCCTACCGCTGGCGCAAGAACGGGAGTTTCATTTCCGGGGCCACTTCCAGCAGCTACAGCGTGGTGAACGTGCAGGCTTCCAGCGTCGGCAACTACGACGTGGAAGTCAGCAACAGTGCCGGAGCCATTTTCAGCCAGTCAGCGTCTTTGACGGTGAACAGCCCCATCATCTCCTCTCAGCCTTCCAGCCAGACCGTGTTCGCGGGGCAGAGCGTTTCATTTTCCGTTTCGGTCTCCGGCTCCACGCCCTTCACTTACCAGTGGCAAAAGAATTCGGCCAACATCAGCGGTGCGACCGCCTCCACCTACTCCATCAACCCCGCGCAGACGACCCACGCCGGCAGCTACCGCGTGGTGGTGGACAATTCCTTTGGGTCTGTCACCAGCGACGCCGCGACGCTGACGGTGAACAACCCGGTGGCACCTTCCTTCACCACCCAGCCGCAGAATCAAACCGTGGACATCGGGCAAACGGCCACGTTCACCGCCTCCGCCACCGGCAGCCCGTCGCCCACCTATCAGTGGCGGAAGAATGGCGCGACCATTTCGGGAGCAGTTGGCAGCACCTACACTGTCAGCAACGTGCAACTCACCCACGCGGGCACCTACGACGTGGTGGCGAGCAATCTGGGCGGCAGCGTCCCCAGCTCCGCCGCCACGCTGGCCGTCAACGGGCCGCCAGTCATCACGGGGCAGCCGGCCAGCCAAACCGCAGTCTCGGGCACCACCATCACCCTGAGTGTCACGGCTTCCGGGGCCGGGCCGTTCACCTACCAGTGGCGGCGGGATGGCACCAACCTCGCCGGGGCAACAGGCGCAACGCTCGTCCTGAACGCGGCCCAGCCGGGCGACAGCGGCTACTATTCGGTCGTCGTCACAAACCCCAATGGCGCGACGCCGAGCACTGCGGCCACGATCAATGTCCTGCCGGTCGGAGCTTCGCCCAATCGCGTCTTGTCCCTCGATGGCAACGGCGACTTCGTGACCATCCCCAGCGCGGCAGACTTGCAAGACCCGTATTCCTTAACTTTTGAAGGCTGGTTCTACCCCATTGCCAATGCGGCAAACACCAAACCGCACTTCATCAACAAGGGCGATGGTCAACATGGGGCCAGCAGCCGGAGCTACGAGCTATCGTGGACGCCCACCGACGGCTTTTGGGCTGAAGTCTTTATCGGCACCGAAACCTACACGACCCTCAAAACGCCAGCTCCCGCCGACCAGTGGACCCACATCGCTGTCACCTACGACAGCGAGCGCAGGCTGATCTGCCTCTATAAAAACGGCGTGCTCACGTCGAGCAGCACCAACAATAATGCTGGGGTGCCACTCACCGGCCAGCCGGTGCGGCAGACTACCTTGCCGCTGGTGTTTGGGGTAATTCCAGGCGGCCCGCCCACTCATGCCACGGGCAGCATGGACGAGGTTCGGATTTGGAGCCGCGTTCGCACTCCCGAAGAAATTGCCGGTTCGATGTTTTGTCGCTTGGCTGGAAACGAACCCGGCCTTGCAGGCTACTGGACTTTCGACGACGGGACGGCTACCGACCTCACAGGGCACGGTCATCATGGCGTCTTTAGCGGTGACGCCACCACCACGCTGCTCTTGGGTGCCGAGCCGCTGCATTCCACCAATCAAGTCCCGTGCATTACCTCGCAACCGCAAAGCCTCACGGTGGGCATCGGGCAGAGCGCCAGCTTTGCCGTGACCGCCGTGGCCGGCACCAACACCGGCCCGTTCAGCTACCAATGGCGCAAGGACGGAACCAACCTCATCGGGGCGACAAATTTCACCTACGACCTTTCGAGCGTCGGAACCAATCAGGCCGGAAGTTACAGCGTGGTGGTGAGCAACGTCACCGGCAGTGTGACCAGCGCGCCGCCAGCCGTGTTGACTGTGAACACCGCCCCTGCCGGCGCGGTGGTAGCATGGGGAGACAATTTTTACGGTCAAACGGCAGTGCCAGTGGGCTTGAGCGCAGTGGTGGCGATAGCAGCGGGAGCCGGGCATACGGTGGCAGTAAAATGTGACGGCTCGGTCGTAGCATGGGGTGACAACAGTTTCGGCCAAACTGCGGTGCCGGGTTTGACGGGCGCGGTAGCCGTCTCAGCAGGAGGCAATCACACCGTCGCTTTGAGGAGTGACGGCACGGTCATCGCGTGGGGAGCAGGAAAGACAAGCACAGGCACCTCCCCAGAATACGGCCAGGCAGCCGTTCCGGCTGGTCTGACTTCAGTGATGGCGATAGCGGCGTGCTTCGACCATACCATTGCCCTAAAGGCAGACGGCACAGTAGTCGCGTGGGGCAGGAATACGTCGGGACAAACTAATGTGCCACCAGACTTGGCCGGGGTTGGTGCAATCGCGGCGGCCAACAACAACAGCTTTGCTTTGAAAAGTAATGGCACAGTAGTCGCATGGGGTGGAAACGGATACGGGCAAAGAAACGTCCCTGCCGGACTGGTTGATGTGACTGCCATCGCGGCAGGCGGGGACCACGCACTTGCCTTGAGGGCAAACGGAACGGTGGTGGCGTGGGGGCGCAACGTCGAAGGACAAACGGTGGTGCCGCCGGGCTTGGCTGGCGTGAAGGCGATTGCCGCCGGATACTTTCATAGCGTTGCGCTGAAGACTGACGGAACGGTAGTTGCATGGGGAGCGGGCACCAGCGCGACGGGTTCAGCGCGGGATTTCGGCCAGTCCCTTGTGCCGGTGGGCGTGAGCGGGGCGATTGCGCTCGCCGCGTCCGAATTTCATACCGTCGCCATCCTCGGCAGCGTCCCGAGCTTGTTGGTAGCGGCCAGCGGCAACGATCTCACGCTGCGCTGGACCGACGCCGCGACCGGCTACCGGGTGGAATCCACCGCCAGCCTGTCCGCGCCGACTGTTTGGGCCACCGAACCGGGCAGCCTCCAAACCAACGGCGGCACGATCAGCCTTGCGCTTCCTCTGTCGGGTGCGCGGAAGTTTTTCCGCCTCGCGAAGCCCTGACGGTTTGTTGCCCACACCGCGCAATGCTGTCCCGCGCGTTGACAGCCCCCGGTGGCTCGCGCAGATTGCGGCCGGCATGAGTGCTCCCGGACGCAAGCGCGTTTTCAACTACCCCGACCAGACCAAAGGATCGCGGCTGGCCGAGCGCGTCCGCAAGGAAGCCAACCACCTGAGCGAACCCCAGCGGGCCGGGCTGTTGAATGAGGCCATGCGGATTTACTATGGCGGCCCTCCGGCAAAAAAAGCGGTTCGCACTGGACGCTAACATCCTCTACGACCTCGCCGCCGACCTCGATGCGGCCCAAACCCTCCGCGAAGTCCTTCAAGAACGCGGTGCCACGTTGGAAGTGCCGCCCACCGTCTTTCAGGAACTCGCCTATGCCGTGCGGCGTGGCACCGGGGAAGAAGCCGAGCTGGCGCTCGTGGCCCTCCAGCGGATGCAGTCCTGGCAGATCATTCCCTTCAATCTTGTGCCCGTCGGCCACGGAATCACGGAGGAATTCTGCCAGAAGATCATTCGCAAGGGGTATCTGCCCGCTGCGGAGGAGAACGACGGCTTGATCCTTGCCGAGACGGCGCTCGCCGGCATTCCCGTGCTTATCAGCCGCGACGGGCACCTGCTGGGCATAGACGCCCAAATCCTCGCCTCGGAATTGCAGGCATCCGACCTGTCCATCGTCCATGTCGTTCACCCCCGAACGATTCTGGCGTCGCTCAAGCCGTAGTCACCGCGCCTTTGCGCTGCTGTATTCTTGCAATGCTGTCCCGCATATCCGGTTGCAGCGCGGCCAGCACACTGAGCAGCGGTTCCGTCGGGAAATCACCAGGCCGGAAGAAAGTCCGCTCCACCAGTTGCACCGACCGCCGCGCCGGGGCGCAGGGCCGGCGGCTGCCGTCCTCCCAGCGCCGCAGCACGGACACGTCCACGCCCAGGAGCGCCGCCAGCTTGCCCCGTGAAAGGCCGTGCTCCCCCCGCAGCCGCAGCAACGTCCGCCGGGTCTGCGCGGCGTCGGGGAGGGTCGTCTTCGCCACGAGCGCGCACAAGCTGCCCGGCATTTCCCCCGGCGCATTCGGGCAATGCGGAATTTCGCTAGTTGTCATGGGGGCAGAGTGCCACATGGTTTCCTCCCCCGCCTCCGAAAAGACGCCAGCCCTTGAAACCGAGGTATTCGTGTCCGAATACTAAGGCGAAAGCATCCCCCGCGAAAGAGCCACCGCCCCCTGACCCAAGCCCGCCCCAGCCCCCTTGTCGGGAAACCCGCCATGCGGCCCCCGCACCGTCGGCAGGAGGACGCGAGCAATGACTCAAAGAGACCAGCCTCCCCGCTTCCAAGCGTCCCCCCGCCAGCACCGCCGAAAAGTGCAACAGAATGCAACACCGCGAGTGCCCTTTTGTGCATTACTGCGACACTTAGGGTGAAACAGTCAAAGTGCGATTATCGCCTGTATTCATGCGGGTTTAGTGCGTGTTTACGTCGCCGTCGTGAAGTGCCTGTTATGGATTTGTAAACCGTCGGTCGTCGGTTCAATCCCGACCACTGGCTCCAATCCAAGCAGTGAAGGAGCAGTTCAAGCGTGGTAGCGAGCTGGAGGTGAGTAGTCCGACAACCTGCCAATCAGCAGCCGTGGCGGATCTGCGATTGGGTCGGGAGCGCGGCAAGCCGCTCGCGCCGCTCCGCCTCACCCCTCTCGGCCTCGCTCGTGATCATGGCCTCCCATGGCCCTGCTCCAGACGCCTTTCCTGCGGCTTTCTGGCCGGCTCTCTGCTAGAACTCGGGCATGCAAACCACCCGTCGCGAATTCTTCCGTCGTTCCAGCACGGTTGCGTCTCTCCTCGCTGCTGCCGGCAGCGTAACTCGCACCGCCGCAGCGGAGCCAGTCAAGGCGGCCAACCTGCCGTTGCCCCTCCCCAGCAACTCGCCCAAACCCGCCGCGCTGCTCAAGGCCAAGATGAAGAGGGGGCAAACAGTCTTCGGCACGTTGCTCCAGCATGCGGTGGTGCCGGCGATTGTGGACTTCATCCCGGACGGCAGCATTGATTTCGTCATCGTCACCGCCGAGCACAACGCGCTGGACATTGCCGACTTCCTGCCCTTGCGCTATGCGCTGGCCGCGAAGGGCATCGCCTGCCTCGCGCGCACGCACAGCCGCGAGGCCGATGACGTGGCGAAGGTGTGCGACACGTTTGATGGCGTGGTCATCCCGTATGCCGAGGATGTGGAGCAGCTCAAACGTCTGGCGGCCGCCGCCGTGTATCGCCCGCTCAAGGGTGTCGCGCTGGAACGCGTCATCACGGAAGGCAAATGGCCCAGCGAAAAGACCCGCCTCTACGTTGACCAGAAATGTGCCGATACGCTTTTCGTGCCGATGATCGAGTCCGTCCGCGCGGTGCAGCATCTGGACGCCATCTGTGCCATCCCCGGCGTGAGCGCGTTGTTCATCGGCCCGAACGACATGACGACCAACATGGGCATCCCGAACGAATACGACCACGCCGACTTCATCGCGGTAGTGCAAAAGGTCATCGCCGCCGGCAACAAGCGCGGCATTCCAGCAGGGAGCTGGTTCGGCAAAACCGAACAGCAGCTCCGCACCATCAAGCAAGGCGCGCGCTTTGTCTGCCACTCGAACGACAGCAGCCTGCTCAAGGACATCATGACGACGGTCTTCGGAGCCTTGAGGAAGGGCTGAGGCAAGCTCCATAAGAAAGCTGGCGGAACGGGTAGCGCAGGTTGGCAACCTGCTGTGTCCGCCGACTGGCAGTCGGCAGAGTGCGGCTCCGAGATGGCGGCCGGCGGATTGCCAATCCGCGACACAGCAGACTGACAGTCTGCGCTACGGTTCAATGGGAGAAGGTCGCTTGCGTCACCGCTTGCGGAAGAACTCGGAGAGGGCGAGTTGCTCCACCACGGTCCGCAGCGGATACCCCGTGCTCTTGCTGTTCGCGGCGATGGCGCGGAGTTCGGCTTCGTCGTCGAGCGTCATCATGCGGCGCAGGGCGAAGGTGGCGAGCTGGCCGGTGAAGGCTTCGGCGAAGCGGTTCAGGTCGGACGCGAGGAGGCGCTTGAATTCATCCGGGCCGGTGAACGCCGCGCCGTTGGGCAGGGTGCCGGTGGCGTTGACAGAGGGGTTGTCACCCTGCCCGGTGCTGACCTGCTCGTGGGTGCGCCAGCGGCCGATGGCATCGTAGTTGTCGAAGGCAAAGCCCAGCGGGTCAATCTTGCGATGGCACGAGGCACAGGTCGCGTGCGTGGCGTGGGCTTCCAATTGCATGCGGATGGTGGCCTTGGGCGAATTGGACGGCGTGGGTTCGAGCGGCTCGACATTCGGCGGCGGGGGTGGCGGGGTCTTGCCGAAGATGGCTTCCGACACCCACACGCCCCGATGCACGGGCCGGTGGCGCACGCCGTCGGAGGTGAGCGACAGCACGGACGCGTGCGTGAGCAGGCCGCCACGCCGGTCCTCGGGCCGTAACGTGACGCGGTGGAAGTCCGTGCCCTTTGCCGGCGGCAGGCCGTAGTGGAGGGCGAGCCGCGGATTGAGGATCGTCCAGTCGGATTGCAGGAACTCGCGCAACGACAGGTTGTGCGTGAAGACCTCGGCGAAGTAGCGCTTCGACTCCAGCACCATGCTTGCCTCCAGCCATTTGTCGTAAGCGGGGTAAAGCTCGATGTCCGGCGGGAACGCGCCGACCTTGTGCAGTTGCAGCCACTGCTGCGGGAACGAACTGAGGAACGCGCCGACCTTCGAGTCGGCCAGCATCCGGCTGACTTGCGCGCGAAGCTCGGCGGACTGGCGCAACTTGCCTTCGCGCGCGGCGGCGAAGAGCGCGTCGTCGGGCATCGAACCCCAGAGGAAGTAACTGAGGCGCGACGCGAGTTCCCAGTCGTTCACGGTCTTCCGGTCCTGGCCGGCGGTGCCCTCGTGCAGGTAGTAGAAGTTCTTCGCGGTCAGCGCCGCCACGAGCGCGGACAGGTAGGCCGGGCGGAATTTCTCGCCGGCCTTCATCTCGCTGGCGATGAGCTGCTCGAACGAGGCGATCTCGCCCTCGGCAGCGGGCCGACGCCAGGCGCGGTCGAGGAAGCGCTTCAGGCTCGCGCGCACAGCGACAGGGTCACCACTGTCCGGCAGCAGGCCCTCGCGTTTCTTCCGGTCGGCGTCGAGGACGATGGGGCCTTCCCATTCGCACGAGTCCACCATGAGCAGGGGGGGGATGGCCGCGCCGGATTCATCGAAGAGCTTGTAGCTGCCGGAATGCACCAAGCGCCGCTCGCGGCTGTGGGTGAACGGCGTCTGCTGCGTGAGCGAGAGGGCGCGGGCTTCGAACAGACCTGGCGCTTGATTAAGCAATCCGTAGCGACCAGCGGGCAGGTGCGTCTCGATTTCGAGCGTGGTCGGCGAATCCTCGCCCGCGAGCACGTCCACTCCATGCATGCTGCGTTTCAAGGTGTTGTCCCAGATCACCAGATGCGGCACGCGTCCGCGCACCGACGGCACGGCGCTGAGGCGGATGCGAATGCGATACAAACCGGGAGCACGCGCATCAATGGTGCCGCGGGCGGTGTGGCCGGGCAGCACCAGATCGCGCACGGGACGGGTGCTCTCCGTTTCCTTCTGCTTCTTCTTTGCCCGCGCGCTGTCCGCGTCGAAGCGGCCCTTGAGCGTCTGCGGCTCCTTCTCCGGAAATGCTTCGGCGATGATCTTCTGCGCCGACTCGAAGTAGCGGTCCACATGAGATGGCGAGAGGGTCAACTGCGAACCAATGCGGTTGAACCCGTGCCAGCGCGGATCTTCGCTGAAGGCACCGGGCGCGTCCGTGTCGAAGCGCACGCCGAGCAGGTCGTAGATGGTGTTGGCATATTCCTCACGACTGAGCCGGAAAAGCGTGACGGGCGTGCGCACCGAAAGCCGCGCGGCGCGGCCGGCGGCCAAGCGGGTGCTGATCCAGTCCGCCACCTTGCTGACGGCCTCGGCGGGCGGCTGCTTCTCGTCCTTCGGCGGCATTTCGCCCGCGTTGATGCGCAGCATGACCTCGTCCCACGTCTGGGCGACGAGGAGGTCGTTGAAGTCGGTGGAAAGCGTGTCGAGCCGCAGGTCGCCCTTCTTCTTCTCGGCGTTGTGACAGCGCAGGCAGTAGTCGCGAAGGAATGGTTCGATTTCGGCACGCGATGGGACGGCGGCGCGGGCGGCGGAGGTGAAAAGAAGGAAAGAAATCACCCAAACAATCATCGCGCGATGTGGCGATGCCTGGGGAGCGCAGCCGCCCCGGCTGCAGTTCGCCGCGCCCTCGCGGCGAACTCGGGAGTGCTCGAATACTCCCAACGGTGCGGAAGATCGGCCGCCCCCAGCGAACCGCGAGGGCGCGGTTCGCTGCGCCCGGGGCGGGCGCGCTCCCCACGCTTCATGCGCAACTGCCGACTCAGCTTTCATCGAATGAACCTCATCGGGCTTTCTCCTCCGGCTCGACTTGTCCCGGTAGGCGCAGCGTGCGCGAGCGGTCGCGGTCCTCGAACGACTTCACGCGCTCCTCGGGCGTGTTGCTGATCCACGTCCAGTTCTCCGCCTTCACGCGCACGGCGTTGCCGGGGCGGTAGTGGTCGAGCATCTCGGCGAACTTCAGGTGCAGGCGCACGCCGCTGAAGCCGGGCACGACCGGCGTGGTCTCCCATTTCACCAGCTTGCCAAACGCGCGGTCGCCGCGGTGCGTCCACGTCCGCAGCGTGGACTCGGCGGGGGCCACGGCGATGCGCTCGTTGCGGTCGGCATGCAGGTCGTCGAGAAGCTGCTTCGCCACGCCGCCAAACATCACGACGGTCACGAGGCCGCCGCCGTAGTCGAAGTTCTCCACCGCCTCGACGCGGCCCGGCAGCCAGCGAATGCGGTGGTAGCGGACGTTGCGCTTGTTCTGGAGGTCGGTCGCCTGCTTCAAACTCTCGCCGTCCAGCCACACGTCGTTGAGGCCGAACTCGTGGTCGCGCCAGTTCACGGCGCGACCGAAGTTCAAGTTCACCGGCGCGCCGGGCTTCAGCTCGCGCGGCTCGACGGGCCGGCCCGCCTTCCACACGCGCGTGCCGATGTCGAAGTCGAGCGTGTGCTTGCCGGTGAGGCCGTGGGGCGCGGCCTTGCCGATGGACTCAACTGTCAGCTTCGAGGTGTCGAAGTTCACGGCGAGAATCTTCCACGACTGGCCGTGACGGCGGTAGAAGGTGGCATCGTCCTCCAGCAGCAGCGCGTGGTTCTGCGGCGGGATGAGCGCGGCATGTTCCTTCGGCGCCGGCGCGATGGTCGCTTCCTCACCGGCGGGCGGCACGAAGAAGTAGCCTTGGACGTGCGTGCCGAGCGGAACGTCCTGCAAGGTCGCCGGCGCGCCGTGCAGCCAAATCTCGCCGCACGGCAGCATGGCGAAATAATGCAGCGGCCCGTCCTGCGCCCGCCGCTCGTCACGGATGCCGCAGTCAATGCGGATGCCCCCGCGCCGGTTGATGGGGTCCACGACGACGAGTTCGCCCGCGAGGTAGGTGGCGCGGTCGAGCGGAGGAAACTCGTTGGGCTTGGGGATGTGGTTGGGCGCATCCGCAGCGGGGAGGGAGGTTGCAGAGAAAATGAGGAGGATGGCGAAACTCAGATTCCGAATTTGCTGACAGAAAAAAGGGTGACAGAAAAACGACTTCATCTGCATGGGCTCCTTTCTTTCTGTCCTCTTCTTTCTGTCAGCCGCCTCACGCCCGCAGCTCCGCAATCGTCCCGTTGCTGTCCGCGAAACGATTGATTTCCAGCCCCATGCCCTGCGCCATCGTGAGCAGCAGGTTGCTCATGAGCGCCTTCTGGTTCAGCGGGCTGAAGCAGAGGCGGTAGTGCTCGCGCGGGTTGGCGAGCTGGTAGTCGGCGAGGCCGGCAGCGCGGTTGAGGTCGAGGTGGCGGCCGTGCTTGAAGCCGAGCTTGGTGCCGCCGGCGAAGACGAGCGGGAGGTTCGCGTTACCGTGGCTGTGGCCGTAGCTCATGCCGCTGCCGTAGAGCGCCATCGTCGTGTCGAGCAGCGGACCGTCGGCGTCCTTCGTCTCCGCGAGGCGGTCGAGCAGATAGGCGAACTGCTGCACGTTGAAGGTGTCGCTGGCCGTGAGTTCTTCCAGCCGCTTTTGGTTGCCGTTGTGGTGCGAGAGCGAGTGGCGGTCCTGTTTGATTTGGATTTCTGGGATGGGCAGGCCTTGGCCCTCGCTGCCGGAGCTGAACGTCGCCACGCGCGTCATGTCGGTCTGGAACGCCAGCACGATTAGGTCATACATCGTGCGGAAATACTCGCCGACCAACTGTAGCGACACCGCGCGATCCACGCGTGAGCGGGCGGCCGCATCCACCTTGGGCAGCGGCGTGTCGAGCCACTTGTTGCTGCGCTCCGTGCGGATTTCCACTTCGCGCACGGAGGTGAGGTATTGCTCCAGCCGGCCCCGGTCCGCCTGGCCGAGCTGGGAGTCCAGCTTCTTCGCGTCGTCGAGCACCAGGTCAAGGATGCTGCCCTTGCGGTCGAGATTCCGCCGCTGCTTGTCCAGCCCGCCTGCGGGCGCCTCGAACATGCGCTTGAAGACCACGCTCGGCGTCCGCTCGGCCGGCAGGCGGATGCCGTCCGCCGTCCACGCCAGCGTGTCGCCGTCGCTGCTGAGTTCGAGCGACGTGTAGCGCGTGACCTCGGCGGTCTTCTGCGCCATGAGCTGGTCCAGCGAGATGGTGTTGCGCTCCGTCGCGCCGACCTTGCCGCCGGTGAGCCAGATTTTCTGGCAGTTGTGATGATGACCCAGACCGTGCGGGTGATACAGGCCGCTGATGGGAGTGATGTTCGCGCGATGCTTCGCCAGCGGAGCGAGGATCTTGGAGAAGTTGTAATTGGCCCCGGCTTCGCGGATCTGGAAGTCCAGGGTGTTGACGCCGTTGGGCAGGTAGATGAACACGCTGCGCCGGGGGCTGGCCTGCGCCGCCTCGGCAAACGCCCGCGGCGGACGCATGCAGTCGAGGAAGGGCAACGCCATTGTGGCCCCGAGTCCCCGCAGGACATGGCGGCGGTTTAACTGCCATCGGCGGGTGGCGATGTGACTCATGCAAAGCCGACGGCCTGCCCCGGGGGAAATTCGCCGGGATTCGCCCGGGCAAATTCCGTCCGGGGCGATTCCGCGCCTCCCCTGTCGTCGTGCGATTGGGTGCAATTGGACACGGATTTGCGCTCGTGCCGGACGTGAACAGCCGCACCAGCACTGGAGGAGCTTTTGAATTCGCAGAGGCAGATGCGACCCACCGTTCTTGTGATCAGGCGAGTCCGCCGGGGTAGGGGAGGGTGACTCTGAAACAGTCCAGCCCCGGATCAGGCCAGGATTCCCTTCACCACCTGGCCATGCACATCGGTCAGCCGATGGTGCCGTCCTTGGAACTTGAACGTCAGGCGGGTGTGGTCAATGCCGAGGCAGTGCAGCAGCGTCGCGTGCAGGTCATGCACATGGACGGGATCGCGCGCGACATTGTAGGAGTAATCGTCGGTCTCACCGAACGTGATGCCCGGCCGGATGCCGCCGCCGGCGAGCCAGATGGTGAAGCACCGGGGGTGGTGATCGCGTCCGTAATCCTCCTTCGTAAGCCGGCCCTGGCAATAAACGGTGCGCCCGAACTCGCCGCCCCACACGATGAGCGTCTCTTCGAGCAGCCCGCGCTGCTTCAAGTCCTGGATGAGCGCGGCACCGGGCCGGTCGGTGTCACGGCACTGGCCGGGGAGCTGCGTCGGCAGCTTCGTGTGCTGGTCCCAGCCGCGATGGAAAAGCTGGACGAACCGCACCCCGCGCTCCGCGAGGCGGCGCGCCAGCAGGCAGTTCGCGGCGAAGGTGCCGGGCTTGCGCGCCTCGGGGCCGTAGAGGTCGAACGCGCTGGCTGGCTCGCGTGAAACGTCCGTCAACGCCGGCACGCTCGTCTGCATCCGATACGCCAGCTCGTATTGCGCGATGCGCGTGGCGATCTCCGGGTCGCCGAACTCCGCGAGCTGCATCTGGTTCAGCTTCGCGAGGTCGTCGAGCATCCGGCGACGCGCCGGTGCGTCGAGACCGGCGGGATTCGAGAGGAAGAGCACCGGGTCGCCGGCGGAGCGGAACTTGATGCCCTGATGCGTGGTTGGCAGAAAGCCGCTGCTCCACAGCCGGTCGTAGAGCGGCTGGTCCGCCGGATTTCCCGTGCCATTGGAAAGGAGCGCGACGAACGCGGGCAGGTCGCGGTTCTCGCTGCCCAGCCCGTAACTGAGCCACGAGCCGATGCTTGGCCGGCCCGCGAGCTGCGCACCGGTCTGGAAGAACGTGATGGCCGGATCGTGGTTGATGGCCTCGGTGTGGAGCGTCTTGAGGAAGCACAGCTCGTCCGCCACCCGCGCCGTGTGCGGCAGCAGCTCGCTCAACCACGCGCCGCCGCGCCCGTGCTGCGCGAAGCGGAAGCGCGACGGCGCGATGGGAAAGCGCTCCTGCGTCGCCGTCATCCCCGTGAGCCGCTGGCCCTGGCGAATCGAGTCCGGCAGGTCCGTGCCGTGCCGCGCGGCGAGCTGCGGCTTGTGGTCGAACAAGTCCAGTTGCGACGGCGCGCCGGACTGGAAGAGGTAGATCACGCGCTTCGCCTTCGGCGCGAAGTGCGGCAGGCCCGGCAGTCCGCCAGCAGCCGACGCGTCTTTCGCGGGCGCGGCGAGCAACTCCTCGTTCAGCAACGTCGCCAGCGCCGTTGCCCCCAGCCCCACGCGGCCAAAGAAGTGGCGTCGGTTGACGGAAAGGCGATGGTCGAGCAGCGGATTCATGCGCGGCTATTGTCTGGTGATGGCTTCATCGAGGTTCAGGATCAGCCCGGCCAACGCCGAGTAAGCCGCGTGTTCCGCCACCTCCAGCGTTGGATCCCGCGGCGATTCGCCCGCGCTGACGAGCGCCAGCGCCGCCTTCGGGTCCGCGCGGAACCGCGCGAGATGGTCGTTCAGACCGCCGAGCAACACCGCCAATTCCGCCGGCTTCGGCTCGCGCGCCAGCACGAGGCGGAAGGCCAGCCGCACGCGTCCTTCCGGCGTCGCGGCTTCGCGCAGCACGCGCTGCGCGAGGCGGCGCGCGGCTTCCACGAACGTCACGTCGTTCATCAGCGCCAGCGCCTGCAACGGCGTGCTCGTCCGGCTTGGTCGCACGGAGCACGCCTCGCGTCCGGCGGCGTCGAAGGTCGTCATCGTCGGCTGCGGGCTGGTGCGCTTCCAGAACGTGTAAAGGCTGCGCCGCCAGAGCTTGTCGCCGTGGTCCGGCTCATAGTCGGTGCCGGTCAAATCCTTCCACAGCCCCTTCGGCTGATACGGCTTCACCGACGGCCCGCCGATTTCGCCCACGAGCAGGCCGCTCACCGCGAGCGCCTGGTCGCGAATCATCTCTGCCGGCAGCCGCACGCGCGGCCCGCGCGCGAGCAGGCGGTTGTCCGGATCCCGCGCAAGCAGTTCCGGCGTCGCCCGGCACGACTGCCGGTAGGTCGCGCTCATCACGAGCGTCTTGAGCAGCCGCTTCACGTCCCAGCCCGTGCGGACGAACTCCGTCGCCAGCCAGTCGAGCAGCTCCGGGTGGCTGGGCGGCTCGCCCTGTGAGCCGAAGTCCTCCGTCGTCTTCACCAGCCCGGTGCCGAAGAGCATCTGCCAGTGATGATTCACGGCCACGCGCGCGGTGAGCGGGTTCGTGGGGCTGACGAGCCACCGCGCGAGGCCCAGCCGGTTGCTCGCCGCGCCGGCCGGCAGCGGCGGCAGGCTCGCGGGCACGCCGGGGGTGACGCGCTCGCCGGGCTTGTCATACTCGCCGCGCTTGAGCACGAATGTCTCGCGCGGCTTCGCCATCTCCTCCATCACCATCACCGTCGGCAGGCTCTCCATGAACTTCGCACGCCGCTCGCGCAAGACGGCGGCGCTCGCCTGGGCCGCGCGCTGCAAGGCCGGTGCGTGCTCCGCGAGAAAACCGGAGCGCAGCTTTGCGGCCTGGTGCGGCGTGCGTTGCGCGGCGGGGATCGCGGCCAGTTCCGTCACGCCCTCCGCCGTCGCCACGATGCCGGCCTCCTCCGCCGTCAACGCGCGGGCATAAATCCGCACGTCGCGGACCAGCCCGTGGAAGCGGTCCCCCGCCGCGCCACCGGAGCCGATGCGGAACGGCTGTTTCGTCTGGAAGGTCTGGTTCAACTCATCGAGCAGCACCCGCAGCTTCTGCGGCTGGCCGTTGACGAAGACCTTCACGCCCGCCGCGAGCCGCGAGCCGTCATAGACCACGATGACGTGGTGCCATTGCCCGGGCGCGAGCGTGGATTCGGTCTCGACGCGCAGAGCATCGTCGAGCCAGCGCTTGGTGAGGTGGACTTGGAGCCGGCCCCGCCTGAGGTGCACGCTGTAGCCCTCGGCGTCCGAGGCGAAACCCGAGTCCTCCGGCTGGCCGGCCATGCGCGAGAGCAGCGCGCCGCCGTTGGTGCCGCGCGGCTGAACCCACGCGGCCAGGGTGAACTGGTCGAAGAAGCCGAAGTTCCCCACGTCGCCGCAGTTGATGAACCGCTGCCCGTCGAGCGCCGCCACCGAGCCGTCGCGTCCCGGCGCGAAGGCTGTCTGGCCGCCCTCGAACCTCGCCGGCGGGTTGGTTCCGAAAACGTCGGCGAGCTTGCCCGCCAGTTCGAAGCGCGCCAGCAGGCCGTTGGTGACAGTCCACGTCAGAGGCGGCGCGGCGCCGAGCGAGTTCTCCCACGCCGCCTGAGCCGCGACAATCTGCGGCTCCAGCTCACGCAGCCGCGCCTCGGCGGCGGCCAGTTCGAGTTCGAGTTTCGCCAGCTCCTTTTGCTGCGCGTCCGTCGGCGCGGCGATGACGGGTGGCGAGTTGCCGATCTTGATGGCGCGGCCCTTCTCCGGGACGTTGTTGAAGAAGGCGAAAAGCTGATAAAACTCGCGCTGCGTGACCGGGTCATACTTGTGATCGTGGCAGCGGGCGCAGCCCAGGGTCAGGCCCAGCCAGACGGTCGCCGTCGTGTCCACGCGGTCCACGACATATTCGACCGCATACTCCTCGGGCACGATGCCGCCCTCGGCGTTGCCACGGTGGTTGCGGTTGAAGCCCGTGGCAATTTGCTGGGCCAGCGTCGCCTTCGGCAGCAGGTCGCCGGCGAGCTGCTCGATGGTGAACTGGTCGAAGGGCAGGTTCCGGTTATGGGCGTCAATCACCCAGTCCCGCCAGCGCCACATGGAGCGCTCGCCGTCGCTCTGATAACCGCTCGTGTCCGCGTAACGCGCCGCGTCGAGCCAGCGGCTGGCCATGCGCTCGCCGTGGCGCGGCGACGCCAGCAGGCGGTCCACGACGCGCTCGTAAGCCTGCGGCGAAGTGTCGGCGAGGAACGCGTCTGCCTCGGCCAGCGTCGGCGGCAGGCCGGTCAAGTCGAGCGACACGCGGCGGACGAGCGTGGCGCGATCCGCTTCGGGTGAAGGTGTGAGCTTCTCCTGCGCGAGGCGGGCGAGGATGAAGGCATCTATCGGATTGCCGATGGACGACTGGCGATGGGCGGTTGAGGGAACTCGCGGCCGCTTCGGCGGGATGAACGCCCAGTGCGCCGCCCACTTCGCGCCCTGCTCGATCCAGCGGCGCAGCAACTCGACCTGTGACGGCGTGAGCTGCCGGCCCGCGCTGGCGGGCGGCATGTGATCGTCGGGATCGCTCGTCGTGACGCGGCGGATGAGTTCGCTCCTGGCCGGCTGGCCGGGGACGATGGCATAGTGTTCGCCCAGCCTGGCCTTTGCGCTGGCTTCCAGGTCGAGCCGGAGGTCGGCTTTGCGCTTGGCCTTGTCCGGGCCGTGGCACTGGAAGCAGGTGTCGGAGAGAATGGGCCGGATGTCGCGGTTGAATTCGATCTGAGCGGGAATCGGCGGCCCGGCAGCACGGATCGCTGCGGGGAATGGCAGCAACCATAGGGTGGCAAGGGCGGCGAGCCTGTTCATCGTCCGGGTGATGCTGGCAGAATCGCCGGCCTGGATGGCAGCCGTTGGAACATGAAATGGTAGAGGTAGCTCATGCGGCGGATATTCACCCGCGCCCGGCGGCGGGACTCAACCCAGGCTGCGGTGCCCGCTCACCGGGAATTTCCAGACGCTTCCCCCGCCAGCGCCCGGGCGGCCCGGCGCTTCACGGCGTAGCGCTTCACCAGTTCATCCGCGATCACGCCGGCGAGGATCACGGTGCCAATGATGGCGAACTCGATGTTGCTGTGATTGGTCACGAGCGTGACGACGTTCCGCAGCACGAGGATCAGCGCGGTGCCGATGATGACGCCGAGGATCGAGCCTTCCCCGCCGCGCAGGCTGCACCCGCCCAGCACCGCCGCCGCGATGGCGTAGAGTTCGTAGAAGTTGCCGAAGTCCACCGGCTGCGCGGAGTTCACGTCCAGCACGAAGAGCACGCCGCCCAGCCCCGCGAGCGTGGAGCAGATGACGTAGGCGAGGATGGTCATGGCTCCGGTGTTGATGCCGCTGTAGCGCGCGGCATCTTCGTTGCGCCCGAGTGCGAGCAGGTAGCGGCCGTAGATGGTGCGATTGAGGAAGATCGCAGCGAGGACGCCCACGATGACCAACACGACCCACGGCGCGGGAATCTCGAAGCCTTGCACGAACGGGATGCTGATCTTGCCCGTGGAGAGGACGCGCAGTCCCTTGTAGCCGTCGCCGAAGCCCACGGTCTGGTCGCCGGTGAAGCCGCGCGTTATGCCGCGATAGAGCATCAGCCCGCACAGCGTCACGATGAAGGGTTGCAGCCGCAGCTTCGTGATGAGCAGGCCGTGCATCAGGCCGATGCCCACGGACACGACGGTCACGGCCAGAAGCGCGGCAGGCAGCGACCACTTCTGCACCGTGAGCAGCCACGGCAGCCCGCAGCCCACGAGGCAGATGACCGAGCCGATGGAGAGATCAATGCCGCCCGTCACGATGACAAACGCCACGCCGATGCCGATGACGCCGAAAAGCGCGGTGCGCCGGATGAGGTTCTCGACGTTGTAGCCGGAGCGGAAGCTCTCGCTCGCCCACGCGGCGAAGAGGCAGACGGCGAGCAACAACCCAAAGATGCCGAGGAGTTTTTTCATGCGGAGAGTGGGAATAAACCACAAAGACACGAAGGGCACGAAGAAGACCCCAGGAGGGGAGCAACGGAGTTGCGGCAGACAGTAGCCCACGGCGTGAGCCGTGGGCTTCGCGGAAGAACATCACAAGCCCCGGAGGGGCGGCAGAAAGCCCGGCCCATCTCCATGCTCCGTGCCCTTGCTGCCGCCGCGCTGCGGCTCGTGTCCTCGGCCAACAAACCCCACGCCTCACGCCGTGGGCTATGGTCTAGCGCAACTCCGTTGCTCCGCCAAAGTCGGCCGGAAGGCATGGAGCTTTCAGACGCCTGCTTCGTGTCCTTTGTGTCTTCGTGGTTCAATTCAGTGCTCCCGTCGCCAGATGCATCACGGCCTCCTCGCTGAGTTCGCTGCGCTGGAGTTCACCGGTGAGGCGGCCTTCGTGCATCACCAGCACGCGGTCGCTCATGCCGAGAATTTCCTCCATCTCGCTGGAGACGAAGAGAATCGCCACGCCCTTGCGCGCCAGCTCCTCCATGAGCTTGTAAATCTCCTGCTTCGCGCCCACGTCAATGCCCCGCGTCGGCTCGTCCAGGAAGAGCACGCGCGGCTGGATGGCCAGCCACTTGCCTAGCACGACCTTCTGCTGGTTGCCGCCGGAGAGGAACTGCACCACCTGCCGGTCGCTCGGCGTCTTGATGCGCATCGCGCCGATCATCTCGGCGCTCAACTCGCCCTCGCGGCGATGATTGAGGAAGCCCTGATGCTGGTCGCGGCGCAGGCTGGCGAGGCTGACGTTCTCGCGCACCGGCATTTCCAGCACCACGCCCTGCTTCTTGCGGTCCTCGGGCACAAGGGCCAGGCCGGCCTCGATGGCTTCCTGCGGCGACGCGGGGGAAACTTCTTTCCCGCCGACGCGAATGGTCCCGCCCAGCGCGGGCGTGACACCAAAGAGCGAAAGCAGCACCTCCGTCCGCCCGGCCCCGACGAGACCAGCCAGCCCAACAATCTCACCGGCCCGCACCGTGAAGCTGACTTCGTGCCGCGGATACATGGGCGTGCGGAGTCGGTCCACGGCGAGCGCGACTTCGCCGGGCTGGTGCGGGTCGTGCGGGTAGAACTGCGAGAGGTCGCGGCCCACCATGAGCTTCACCATCGCGGCGTGGCTGATCTCCTCGCGGGACAAGCCGCCGCTGTTCTCGCCGTCGCGGAGGACGGTCACGCGGTCAGCGAGCTGCTTCACCTCGCCGAGCCGGTGCGAGATGTAGACGATGCTCACGCCGCGCGTGCGGAGGTCGCGAATGACCTTGAACAAGTTCTCGGCCTCCCGCGCGGACAGGCTGGAGGTCGGCTCGTCCATGATGAGCACGCGGGCGTTGGTGGAGAGCGCCTTGGCAATCTCGACAAGCTGCTGCTGGCCGATGGCGAGCGTGCTGACGAGCGTGGTGGGCGGCACGTCGAGGCCGACGGCGGCGAGGAATTGCCCGGCCTCGCGATGCGTGCGGGTCGCATCAATCCAGCCGAAGCGGCGCGGCTCGCGGCCGAGGAAGATATTCGCCGCCACGTCCAGATTGTCGGCGAGGTTCAGCTCCTGGTGGATGAGCGCGATGCCGCTGGCGAGGGCGTCGTGGACGGAGCGGAGCGCGACGGGCTGGCCGTCGAGGAGGATTTCGCCGGAGTCGGCGGACTGCACGCCGGCGAGGATTTTCATCAGCGTGCTCTTGCCCGCGCCGTTCTCGCCGATGACCGCGAGCACCTCGCCGCGCTCGACGGTGAGGCTCACGCCCTTGAGCGCGCGCACGCCCGGGAAGGACTTGGTCAGCGAGCGGGCTTCGAAGAGCGGCATGGGTAAAGGAACTCCGGCGCTCCGTCCGTTCAGGCGGAGCAGTCCCAAGATTTGGCAGGAAAATTTAGGGCAGGAAAATTGGGGAAGAAATCTTCCTGCCCATAATTTTCCTGCCCAACTCGGGAATTCATGGCGTCGTTCCTCCCATTACTCATTTCCCCCCAACCTTCGCCTTCAGGTCCGTCCAGAACGCATCAACGCTATCCTTCCGAATCTGCCGGGCCGGGATGTCTATGAACTTGCTCGCGGGGACCACGGCGGCGTTGCCCTTGAGAATCTCGTTCAGCACCTCGACGGACTTGTAGCCATACATGTAGGGGTTCTGCACCACTGTGCCGTGGACGGTGCCCTTCTGGATGCCCGCGAGCGTGGCGTCCGCCTCGTCGAAGGCGATGACCTTGACCTTGCCCAGCTTGCCGGCCTGCTGAAGCGCCTCAAGCATGAGCGGCGGGTTGTAGGCGAAGAGGCCCACCATGCCGCCGATGTCGGGATACTTCGCGAGCGTGTCCTCGGCGTTGGCCTTGCCCTTGGCCTGGTCGAACTGGTCGGTGAGCGTGCCGAGGATTTTGAAGCCGCCGCCTTCGAGCACCTTGTCGGCGGGGTCGAAGTTGTTCGGGTTCTCAGGGCGGCCCAAGATGGCGTCAATCGTGCCCTGGCGGCGGCGCTTGGCATTGTCCTGCTCCATGCGGCCGATGAAAATCATGACCGTGCCGCCCTTGGGCATGGCCTCGCGCACGAGGTCGCCGCACAGGCGACCGGCCTTGTAATTGTCCATGCCGATGTAAACGAGGCGGTCGGCGTTGGGCGCGTCGGAGTCGTGGGTGATGAGCTTGGCGCGCTTGGCGGCGGTGTTGAGGAGGTCGGTCTGGTTTGCCGGGTCAATCGGGCTGACGGCGATGCCATCCACGCCCTTGGTGAGCAGGTCCTCAATCATGCGCTTCTGGTCGCCGATGCCCTCGACCGGCATGAGCGTCTGTGCGTCCACGCCGAGCTTCTCACCGGCGGTCTTCACGCCCGCGGCGGCGATGGTCCAGAACGACGCGACGCCATTGGAGACGAAGGCGATTTTCTGTTTCTTGCCGGGCTTGGCGGAAGCGTCGCCGCCCGGCTTGGCGGCAGGGTCAGCGGGTTTGTTGCAGGCGGTGAGGCCGAGCAAGAGCGCGGCGACGGTGGGGAGGGTGAGGAGGATGCGTTTGTTCATGGGAAAGAGTTGTGCCCGCGAAACACGCGAATCAACGCGAATGGAAGACCGGCGTTGGCCGGTCGGAGTGAGTTTTCATTCGCGTGCATTCGCGTGATTCGCGGGCCGCCAACATCAATTCTTGTTGGCTCCGTCGCTGTTCCGTTTCTCCAACGCGCTGGCGATGCGTTCGAGAGAGCGTTCGGTGTTGACCATGTGCTGTTCTGATTTGGTCATGTGTTCCTGGTGGCGCACCATGTAGGTCTGCAATTCCTTTACGTAGGAACTGGACTGGTGTTTGCGGAGATACCAATACAGCACCCCACCCATAACCAAGAACGGCAGAAGCGATGCAATCAAGGTCGCCAACGGCGATGGTCTTGAAGTGCCTTCGCCGCCGCTCGATTCAGCGATGGCAGACAGTGTTGAAGCTATCAGGAGGAACAAAGTAAACGCCTTGAGTTGCATAAGTAGAGGAGCGTGGATTCAACACACCGTCAGCCCGCCGTTCACATGCAGCGTCTGCCCGGTGACGAAGGATGACGCCTCGCTCGCGAGGAAGACCACCGAGCCGTCGAGGTCGGAGGGGATGCCCCAGCGGTTCACGGGGATGAGCGCGCGGTAGCCGTCCTTGAGCGCCTGCGGGTCCTGCTCGTGGCGCTCCACGGGAATCCAGCCGGGCGCAATCATGTTCACCGTGATGCCGTGCGGGGCCAGCTCGCCCGCGAGGCTGCGATGGAAGCCGTTCTGCCCGCCCTTGGCCGCGACGTAGGCCGTGAAGTTCGGCACGCCGCGCGCGACGACCTCAGACCCGATGTTGATGATGCGGCCCCAGCGCTGCGCCTTCATGTGCGGCAGGCAAGCGCGCGTGAGGAGGAACGGACTCTTGATGAAGAAATCAATCATCCGCTGGTAGAACGCCCAGTCGTAGTCCTCGATGGGCTTCTGCGGCTGGTCGCAGGTGGCGTTGATGACGACGATGTCCACCGGGCCGAGCTGCTTGGTGATGGCGCGGTGCATCTTCGCGACGGCCGTCTCGCTGGTCACGTCGGCCTTGAAGAGCGCGCCGGTGAGGCCGAGGGCCTGGAACTCGGCGAAGGACTTCTTGGCACGGGCGGTGTTGTTGGCGTAGTTCAGCGCGACCTTCGCCCCAGCCTTGCCGAGCGCGATGGCCATGGCCTTACCCAAGCCGGTGCTGCTGCCGGTGACGAGGGCGACGCGGCCGGCGAGGGAAAACGGTTTGGCGGAAGAGTCAGGCATGGAAGAACACGGTCAGTTCGGTTGTGTTGTGCGACGCGCGGAGTGTGCGGGGAACACTTGGGGACTGCAAGCCGGCGCGTGGAACAGGATTAAACCACGAAGACACAAAGGACACAGAGGAACGACTCATCTTCCGTGGTCTTCTCTGTGTCCTTTGTGTCTTCGTGGTTCAACTCTCAACTCAAAATCCCGCGCAACACCTCACCATGCACATCGGTGAGGCGGATGTCGCGGCCGCTGAAGCGGAAGGTGAGGTGCTCGTGGTTGATGCCGAGCAGATGGAGCATCGTCGCGTGCAGGTCGTGGATGGCCACCTTGTCTTCCACGGCTTTGTAACCGTATTCGTCGGTCGCGCCGTAGATGGTCCCGCCCTTCACGCCGCCACCGGCCAGCCACATCGTGAAGCCGAAGGGGTTGTGATCGCGACCATTCGTGCCTTGGGCGAAGGGCGTGCGGCCAAACTCGCCGCCCCAGACCACGAGCGTCGAGTCGAGCAAGCCCCGGCACTTCAAGTCACGCAGCAGGCCGGCGATGGGCTGGTCCACGGCGCGGGAGTTCTTCTCATGGCCGTCGCGTAGATTGCTGTGCTGGTCCCAGCGGTCGCCCGCGCCGTCTGGGCAGGTCAGTTCGATGAAGCGCACGCCGCGCTCGACGAGCCGCCGCGCGAGCAGGCATTGCTCGGCGAAGACAGCGGTCATGCGGTTGGGCGAGCCGATGCCATACATCCGCTTCGTCGCGTCCGTCTCGCCGCGCACGTCCATCAGCTCGGGCACGGCGGACTGCATCCGGTAGGCCAGCTCGTAGTTTGCGATGGCGCTTTCGAGCGCATCAAGCTTGCCGAACCGCTCCACGACGCCCGCATCGAGCTTGCGCATGAGCGCGAGCTTGGCGTCCTGCTGCTCGGGCTTCGCCTCGGTGGGAATCACGTTCGCCACCGGGTTCGCGCCGGTCTTGAAGACGGAGCCTTGATACGTCGCGGGCAGGAAGCCGCTGTTGAAGTTGTCGAGTCCGCCGGGCGGGACAAGGCCGCCGTTGAGCACCACGAAGCCCGGCAAGTCGGCATTCTCGCTGCCAAGGCCGTAGCCCGCCCACGCGCCCATGCTGGGCCGGCCCTGCAAGCCGCTGCCGGTGTGGAGGAAGTAATTCGCGTTGGTGTGCTCGGAGAAAGCGCTGGTCATCGAACGCACCACGGCAAGGTCGTCCACGCACTGCGCGACGTGCGGAAACAGGCTGCTGACCGGAATGCCGCTCTGGCCGTGCTGCTGAAACTCCCACGGCGAGCCGAGCGTGCTGCCGTTGTTGTTGAACTGCGTCGGCTCCATCTTCATGGCGAAGGGCTTGCCGTTTTCCGCCGTGAGTCGGGGCTTGGGATCAAACGTGTCCACCTGCGACGGCCCGCCGTCCATGTAGAGGAAGATCACGGAGCGGGCGCGTGGCGCGGCGTGCGGCGCGCGCGGGGCGAGGGAATTGGCCGCGCTGCCTAGGGCCTTGTCCGCCAGCAACGACGTGAGGGCCAGTGCGCCAAAGCCGTTGGCGCAGCGAGCAAGCATGGCGCGGCGGGAGAGCGTGGGGGGGACACTCTTGTCCCCCATGTGTCGCGACAAGGGAGAGATGGACTGGGGGACAAGAGTGTCCCCCTCACGGCGCGTGGCAGGTGGCGAAGTCATTGGGTCAGTTCAGGCAGGTGAGCTACCAAGGACGAGGGCCTTGTGGAGTGCGGCGAGTTCTCGCCGCTTTCCGCAGGCGACTTGTCGCCGTCGAACATCAAGCGCGAGCGGTGATTCGAGCGACTTCCCGCTGGCGCGAGCCAAGCGCCACCAGCCATCGGATGGCCGCAGCACTTCGACGGCGACAAGTCGCCTGCGGAAAGCGGTGACAAGTCACCGCACTCCATAGCGCGTCGGCCGTTCGTCGGTAGTGGGAGCATGTTCACGGCCTCAATTCAGGTAAATAAACTCCTTCACGTTGAACAGCACATGGCCGAGGTCGGCCCAGGCGCGTTCGTCGGTCGGCGAACCGCCGAGGCTTTGGCCCTGCACGGAAACAAACGCGAGCGCGGCCTTCAGTTCTGATTCGTTGGGCGGACGGCTGAACGCGGCGAGATACATCTGGCGCACTCGTTCCGCCGGTTCGCTCACCGAAACAAGGCGTTTCGCCCAGACACGCGACTGCTCCACGATGAACGGGTCGTTCATCAGGATGAGCGCCTGCGCCGGAACGTTTGACACGTTGCGCCGGCCCATCGTGGTGAATGGAATCGGCATGTCGAAGGCCAGCATCATCGGCGGGAGAAAGTTGCGGCGCACCGAGGTGTAAATGCTGCGGCGGCCCGCGCCGTCGAGCGGCCCGCTGCTTGGCTTGCCGCGTCCGTCCATGAAGGGCGTGAGGTGCACCATGACGCTCGGCCCGCCGAGCTTGGGGTCCAGCCGGCCCGAAACCGCGAGCACGGCGTCGCGGATGGCCTCGCCTTCGAGGCGCTTGAGGTTCGCGCGGTGAAGCAGTTCGTTCTCGGGATCAAGCTGCTCGGCGCGTGTGTCCGTCGGCGCACTAGCCATCTGGTAAGCGCGCGTGAGCACCAGCTCGCGGATGAGCGACTTCACGGACCAGTTCAGGTCGCGAACGAAATGGACGGCGAGGTGGTCAAGCAACTCGCGGTGCGTCGGCGGCTGCCCCAGCACGCCGAGGTTGTCCACGGTCGGCACGAGGCCGCGCCCGAAGAGATGGTGCCACACGCGATTCACAATGACGCGGGCGGTGAAGGGATTGGCCGGGTCAACGATTTGCTGGGCGAGTTCGAGGCGGCCACTGCCGGTCGCAAACTTCGGGGCTTCCGTGCCGGACAACGCTTCGAGAAAGCGACGTGGCGTCTGCGCGGCGGGGTTACGCGGCTGGCCGCGCACGAGCAGAAACTCATCCACGCCGCTGCCATCGAGCATCGCGGGGGCGACCACGCTGACGGGCTGAATGCGTGCGGCCAGTTCAGCGTGGCGGGCGAGCACGGGCTTCGCCGTGGCGGCGAGCTGCTGGCGTTCCGCGCTGCCGGGCGGGCAGAAGCGGTCGAGGTTTTGCACGAGCCAGTCCGCGAGCGGCGCGGACTCGGCACTCACGCGGCCCGCGTCCATTTCCGCCAGCACACCGAGCAGTTTCTCGCGCCACGTCGCGAGTTGGGCCAGCGACGCGTTCGCCTCGGGAACGACCAGCGCGGTGGGCAGCTCCGGTTTCGCGTCGGCCTGCACGACCATCGCGATGGCGAGCGGGGCCGTGCCGACGGGGTTGAACTCGACGTGGACGCGGTGTCCCTGGTAGGTAGCGAGCGGATGCTCGACCCAGCGCCACTGGTTGCGGTCGTCCTTGAACTCGCGCAACAGCGCGCCGTGCAGCGGCCCCTTGATGAGGGTGTGCGAGTCCACTGTGGCGAAGGCGCGCACGGGGCCGCGCACGAGATACCAAAGGCTATTCGCGGTGAGCGTCGTGTCCGGCGTGCGCAGGGTCTGGCCGCTGCGCTCCCACTCGCCGAGCGTGCCCACGTCGCGCTCAACCCCCTTCGCGGCGAGACGGTTGAACGCGGGATCGCGCACAGCGGATGCACGGGTGACGAGGCCGGCGAGCGGGCGTTGCTCGCTGTCACCGAAAATGATTTCGCCGGGTTGCGCGGGTCGCGTGCCGAACGCCCAGCCGTCTTGCACCCAGTCCTTCGGGCCGGGCTGCGCGTAGTCCACCAGCACGCGCAGTGACGGGGACACTCCTGCCCCCGATGAGGTTGGAGTGGGCGCGGTGGAAACGGTGTTGGTCGGGGACAGGAGTGTCCCCGCTACGCCGGGGCGCAGCGCGCGGGCGGTGGCTTGCAACAGCTTGGCCTGCTCGGCGGAGCGAAGCTGCGCGAGCTGTGCAGCGACATCGCGGTGCTTCTCCATCTCGGTGAACGGCACTTGCCGATAGGTGCTGCTGAGGAGGAAGCCGGCGAGCGCGTAGTAGTCGCGTTGGGAAATGGCATCGAACTTGTGGTCATGGCAGCGGGCGCAGGCGACGGTCATGCCAAGGAAGGTCTTGGACATCACGTCGAGGCGATTGTCCATGCGGTCGCACTCGTCCTGCCGGATGTCCACGGGGGAATGCACTTCCTCGCCGAGGAACCAGAAGCCGGTGCCGAGAATGGACTCGTTGCCGCCGGTCGCGGGGTTCAGGCGCGGCTTCGCGATCAGGTCGCCAGCGAGGTGCTCGACGACGAACTGGTTGTAAGGCACGTCGGCGTTGAGCGCGCGAATGACGTAGTCGCGGTAGTGGTAGGCGTTCGGGATGGGCGGCTCGAACTCGTGCCCGCGCGTCTCGGCGTAGCGCACGAGGTCGAGCCAGTGGCGTGCCCAGCGCTCGCCGTAGGCGGGGGAGGCAAGCAAGCGATCCACGACGCGCTCAATGGCCAGCTCACTTTCTCGCTTTCCCGCTTTCTCACCGGCCCCGCCCGAGGCAGGTGGGAAAGTGTGAGGGTGAGAAAGTGAGAGTTCGCGCTGGAACGCTTCGATGTCCTCCGGTTTCGGCGGGAGGCCGGTGAGGTCGAAATACAGGCGGCGCAGCAGCGTGTGCGGTTCGGCGGCGGGCGCGGGCTTGAGCTGCTTCGCTTCCAGCTTCGCGAGAATGAACCTGTCCACCGGCGCACTGCTCCACGCGGCGTTCTTCACGGCGGGCACCGGCTCGACGCGCGGCGGCGTCCAGCTCCAATGCGCCTGCTTGCGCTGCTGGACATCGAAGCTCTTGGCGGTCACGCGCGCGGCTCCGGCCTCGGCCGGCCACGGCGCGCCGCGCTTCACCCACTCGGCGAAGTCGGCGATTTGATTCTCCGTCAGCCGGCTCTTGGGCGGCATCTGCAAGTCCTGGTTGCCGTAGCGGACGGCTTCGATGAGCAGGCTCTTGTCCGGCTGGCCGGGCACCACGGCGGGCCGGGTGTCGCCGCCTTTGAGCACGCCGTCGCGGGAGTCGAGACGCAGGCCGCCCTTGAGCTTCTTCGCATCGGCGCTGTGGCACTCGTAGCAGCGCTCCGTGAGCAACGGGCGGATGCGCTTTTCGAAGAACTCCAAGTCCTCCGCCGGAAAGGCTGGCGCAGCCGCTCGTGCAAGGCAACCGGCCAAGCACAGCAAACCCACGAGAAGGAGCCTCGTCAGGCCACCGCACTGCTGATTGAAGTTCCGCACGGAGAATGGGACGGAGCGCCCGGAGGCTTATTTCATCGGCACGCCGTCGAGCGGCTTCCCGTTCGTGTCGAGGATCTGGAAGTGATGCACGCCGGGGCCGTCCTTCTCGACGAAGGTCCAGACCAGTTTCTTGTCCGGCGTGACCTCAATCATCTTGGTGCGGTCCGCACCGATGCCGTAGCAGGCGATGACCGTATTGCCGTTGGGGAGGCGCTGGCCCCCGCAGGCATCCTTGATGAGCGGCTTGTCAAAGTTGGAGTTGTCCACCTGCCAGACGGTCTTGCCCGCCTTGTCCACCTCAATGGAAACGTGGCCATAGGTGCAGTTGATGAGCGTGTTGCCGTTCGCGAGGCGGATGGCGGTGAAGGGCCAGTTCGGCGTCTTCACCTCCCAGACGATTTCACCCTTGGGCGTGTATTCGCGGACGACCTTGTCGTGGAGCTGGGGAATGAGGTAGTTGCCGTTGGGCAGCTTGCGGGCCATGCGGCTCTGCATGTGGTGATTGGTGAGCTGGCAGGAGATGGGAAACTCCAGAACAATCTTGCCGGTGCGGTCGAGTTCCAGCAGGCGCGGCTTGGGACCGGCTTCCGTGACCATGATGCGGTCGCCCTCGACGACTTGCGCGGTGTTGACCTCCGCCTGCGTGCCCTTCCACTCGAAAAGTTTCTGGCCGTCGCGCGTGACTTCGACCACGCCGCCACCGGGGTAGTCCTTCGACTTGGAAAGCGTGAGCAGCAGGTTGCCGCTCGGCAGCGCGTAGCCATCCCGTGTCGCGTGCGGGTAGGACCAAGTCGTCTTGCCGGTGCCGTCCACGATCCGCGTCTGGCCGCCGAGGGCGAGGAAGGAGTGGGTGATGGCGGTCTGAGCGCGCAGGCCAGCCAAGCTGGCAAGGCCGAACACGAAGGCAACGGCAGCGGTTCGGAGTGTGGTTTGCATCCGGGGATAGAAGCGGGGTTTTGTTGTGGATGCAATCGGAACCGGGCGCGGTCAAGTGGGCAGTTGCTCGCTCTGCTGCGGTGTGAGCAGTCACGGAGCGTTTGGAGTGCGGCGCTTCAGCGCCGCTTTTGGCTGGGCGCACGACCGGGGGCGCAAATTCACCGTCGCACCACGCATGGGAAAGCGGTGCTGAAGCCACCGCACTCCAAACGCTCCGCGCAGAGGTTTGCCATGAACGAACTTGCGCTGCGGGTCACTGCAAACTCCATCCAAGGCGGGCGTCACACGACTCACCCGACGGCCAGCGCCGCGCGGTGGCCGGCCTGCTCGCGCAGCTCCGCGTCCGCCTTGGTGGCGCAGCGATAGACGGCCTTGAGGCAGACGGTGCAGACGTGGATGTCCGTCTCGCCGGCGGGCGAGAGGCGTTCCCAGTCCTTCGGGCACTCGGAGTCGGGGCAGTTGAGGATTTCGGTCATGTCACAGATTGGTTTTGGCTGAAGTCCGGCGCGCACAAACTCGGGCACCGGACGAACAGCGTGGAGCGAAACTATCGCGCAAGCTGGCCCGGTCAAGTTCGCTGCACACAAAAGGCTGTTGCCGGCCCATTGTCGCTTCCCTCAACCTTCTCCCGCACGCCGCAAACATCGAATACTCCCTCCCTGCCCCCGTCACCCATCCACCTATGCAACCACTCCTCAACCGCCGCGCCGCGCTGACCATCTTGGGCGTCGCCCTCACCTGCCAGCTTCATGCCGAACAAACCGGTCCCGGCCGCCGCTTCCTCGCCGGCGATGACTCGACAAAACGACTCGCCATCATCGGAGCTGGCGGCTCCATCGAATGGGAAACCAAAGTCGGCGCGATCCACGACGCCTGGGTGCTGCCGAACGGAAACATTCTCTTCCAGCAGGGGTGGACCAAGATCGTCGAGGTCACGCCCGACAAGCAGCCGGTCTGGGAATACGACTCCGCGAAGATGAACGGCAACGAAGGCAAGCGCATCGAGGTCCACGCCTTCCAGCGCGTTGCGAACGGCCTGACCATGATCGCCGAGTCCGGCGCGGGCCGCATCATCGAGGTGGACAAGGCCGGCAAGATTCAACGCGAGGTGAAGCTCAAGCTGAACCGGCCCAATGCGCACAGCGACACGCGGCTGGTGCGGAAGATAGCCAACGGCAACTACCTCGTCGCGCATGAGGCGGATGGCTTTGTCCGCGAGTATGACGGCACCGGCAAGGTGGTTTGGGAATACGAGGTGCCGTTGTTCGGCAAACCCAAGAAAGGCGGCCACGGCCCGGAGGCATGGGGCAATTCGCTCTACTCCGCCACGCGGCTGGCGAACGGCAACACCCTCATCGGCGCGGGCAACGGCCACAGCGTCCTCGAAGTCACGCCCGCGAAGCAAATCGTCTGGAAGGTGGAGCAGAACGACTTGCCCGGCATCACGCTTGCCTGGGTGACGTGCGTCGAGCGGCTCGCCAATGGCAACACGATGATCGGCAACTGCCACGCCGGGCTGGAAAACCCACAGTTCATCGAGGTCACGAAAGACAAGAAGGTCGTGTGGACCTTCAAGGACTTCAAAAACTTCGGCAACTCCATGCCCGTGCAGAAAGTGCTCGGGGCGAAGCAGTGAACTGGCTGAGGACATTGCGGCGGGGAGGGCTGAACCGTTTTGGACTGCGGTGGCAGAACGCAGCGGCGACACCGCTTTCGCATCCCGCGGAGCGGCCCCGCCTCGTGAGGGGGACACTTCTGTCCCCCTTGCCCAAGCCGAAGGTCACACGAGTTCGGGGACAAGAGTGTCCCCCTCACGACCGCTCTGCAGGACGCCAAAGCGGCGTGGCGCTCCGCTTCCCGCCGCAGTCCAAGACGCCGCGTATCTGCGGGTGGCTAAAGGCTGCTTTCATCGTGGCGACGGCTTTCCTCACTCAGCCCCGCACGTTTGCCGCCGAACCCACCACCGCCGGCCTCGAGTTTTTCGAGCGCAAAGTCCGCCCGCTGTTTGCGGAGAGCTGTTACGAGTGCCACGGACCGGACAAGCAGAAGGGCAAGCTGCGACTCGATTCCCCCGGTGCCATCCGCGCCGGTGGCGAGGCAGGGCCGGTCTTCGTCGCAGGAAACCCTGCCGAAAGCCGGTTGATCAGGGGTGTCAGCTACCAAGACCTCGAGTTCAAGATGCCGCCCAAGAAAAAACTCACCGCCCGTCAGATCAGCGATCTGAGCGAGTGGGTGAAGCTCGGTGCGCCGATGCCGACGGGCGAAGCGCCCATTGCGGCTGCGGCCCGGAAAGAGTTTCAAATCACGGCGAAGGACCGGGCGCACTGGGCGTTTCAACCGGTGCGGAAACCCGCCGTCCCCGCAATCGCCAATCGCCAATCGGCAATCGCCAATCCGATTGACGCCTTCATCCGCACCAAGCTCGCCGCCAAGGGCATTGCCCCGAACCCACCCGCCACGCCGCGCGAATTGGTGCGCCGCGCTTACTACGACCTGACCGGCCTGCCGCCCACGCCGGAGGAAGTCGAAGCCTTTGTGCGCGAATGCTCGCTTTCCCACCCTCCCACTTTCCCACCTGCTCGCGCGGGCGCAGGTGAGAAAGCGGGAAAGCGAGAAAGTGAGCCTGACGCCTTCGCGCGGCTCATTGACCGCCTGCTCGACTCGCCGCGCTACGGCGAGAAGTGGGGCCGCCACTGGCTCGACCTCGCGCGCTTCGCCGAGAGCAACAGCTACGAGCGCGACGGCGACAAGCCCCACGCCTGGCGCTTCCGCGACTACGTCATCCGCGCCTTCAACAGCGACAAGCCCTACGACCGTTTCCTCCGCGAGCAGCTTGCGGGCGATGAACTGCCTGACCGCGACAACGACTCGCTCATTGCGACGGGCTTTTACCGGCTTGGCATCTGGGATGACGAGCCTGCCGACCGCGAGCTTGCCCGCTACGACGGCCTCGATGACATCGTGGCCACCACGGGCCAGGTCTTCCTCGGCCTCACGGTGGATTGCGCCCGCTGCCATCACCACAAGATTGATCCCATCCCACAGCAGGATTATTACCGCCTGCTTTCGTTCTTCAACAACGTGAACCACTACCGCAACGGCGGGATGACCGATGAAGTGGCCCTGTTCAGCAACGAGTCCGACCGGGCAGCCTACGAGCAGCGCGTGCGCGCCATGGAGAGCCGGCGGCGCGAAGTCCAGACCGACATCAATGAGGCGGAAAAGCGCTTTCGCACCGAACTCGCGAATGCCGAACCGGCAGGCGAATCCCGGGAGAAGCTGGCCCGGCGCGATTTCAGCCAGCTCCTCAAAACCGAGGGCCGGCGCGTGCTCGGCGCGGAACAGTTCGAGCGGCTGCAGGAGTTGAAGAAGGAATTGGAACAGCTCCGGCCCGACACCATCCCCGCTGAGAAGGCGCTCGCCGTGACCGAGGGCGGTGGCCGCGCGCCGGACACGTTCCTGCTCGCGCGCGGGAACCCGGGACTGAAAGGCGAGCGGGTCGAGCCGGGCTTCCTCGAAGTGCTGAACGCGCCCGCGCCGGTCCTGCCCAAGTCCGTCGCCGACGCGCGCACGAGCGGTCGCCGCACCGTGCTGGCGAACTGGATTACGTCGCCGGAGAACCCGCTCACCGCGCGCGTGATGGTGAACCGCATCTGGCAGCATCACTTCGGGCGCGGCCTCGTGCGCTCGGCCAGCAACTTCGGCACGCAGGGCGACCACCCCACGCATCCCGAACTGCTCGACTGGCTCGCGGGCGAATTCGTCGCGCGCGGCTGGAGCCTGAAGGCAATGCACCGGCTCATCATGAACTCGCAGGCGTATCGGATGTCCTCGCACGGCAACCCGGCGGCGCTGGCGGCGGACCCAGCAAACGATTTGCTTTGGCGCTTCGACCCGCGCCGGCTCACCGCCGAGGAGATTCGCGATTCCGTCCTCGCCATCAATGGCACGCTGAACTTGAAGATGTTTGGCCCAAGCATCTTCGTGGACATCCCGCGCGAGGTCATGGCCGGCCAATCGCAGCCGGGCAAAGGCTGGGGCAAGTCGCCGCCGGAGGAACAAGCGCGGCGCAGCATCTACATCAAGGTGAAGCGCTCGCTGCGCCCGCCGATTCTGGAGGGCTTCGACGTGGCCGAGACCGACCGCTCCGCGCCGGTGCGCTTCGCGACCGTGCAGCCGACGCAGGCGCTGGGGATGTTGAACAGCGCTTTCCTCAACGAGCAGGCGGCGGTGTTCGCCGCGCGCCTGCGCAAAGAAGCTGGTGACGATGTGACGAAGCAGGTTCGCCTCGGCCTCCAGCTTGTCACCACCCGCCCGCCGACCGACGCCGAAGTGCGGCGCAGCCTCGGCCTCATCGCGGCCCTGCGCGCGCAGGAAAACGCCCCGGCGGATGTGGCGTTGAAGTATTTCTGCCTGATGGCGCTGAACCTGAACGAACTGGTCTATGTGGATTGAACGAACCATTTCGCGTTTGGCAGCCGCTCGCATTGCCGAGAAGCCGGGAATGGCAAACGAATGGGGGCAGACGAATTTCTGCCCTGCATTCGCTTGCCTCCATTCGTTTGCCAAATCGGTGCGTCTGTCTCAACCGACTCTCCTATGACCGCTCCAAACTTCTGCCGTCGCACGCGCCGCGAGTTTCTCTGGGAAGCCGGGGCCGGCTTCACCGGCCTCGCGATGACGGGCCTGCTCACGGCGGACAAATTTTTCACGCCGCAGGTCAGCGCCGCCACGCCTTTCACCAACCCACTCGCGCCCAAGCAGGGCCACTTCGCGGGCAAGGCGAAGAGCGTGATTTTCCTCTTCATGTATGGCGGGCCGAGCCAGGTGGATACGTTTGATTACAAGCCCGAGCTATACAAACTCGATGGCCAGACCATCCCGGTGAAAACCTTCGGACGCGGCGGCAAGCGGAACGAGGGCCGCGTCGTCGGACCCAAGTGGACCGGCAAGCCCTACGGCCAGTCCGGCAAGTGGGTCAGCGACCTTTTCCCGCACCTCGCCGGCTGCGTGGACGACATCGCGTTCATCCACTCGATGATGGCCGACTCGCCCATCCACGGCTCGGCGATGCTCCAGATGAACACGGGCAAGGTGCTCTCCGGCAGCCCGTGCCTTGGCTCGTGGGTGAACTACGGCCTCGGCAGCGTGAACGAGAATCTGCCCGGCTTCGTGGTGATGCTCGACCCGACGGGCGGCCCCATCAGCGGCGCGAAGAACTGGTCCAGCGGCTACATGCCCGCGAGCTACCAGGCCACCATCATGCGCTCGGCGGGCGATCCCATCCTCGACCTCCAGCGCCCCGCCGCGATGAGCGAGGCGTCGCAGCGTCGCTTCCTCGACACGCTCAAGGAGTTCAACGCCGAGCACCAAGCCCCGCGCGCCGACAACAGCAACCTCGCCGCCCGCATCGCGAGCTACGAGATGGCCTTCAAGATGCAGAGCAGCGCGCCGGAGGCCGTGGACTTGAGCAAGGAGACCGAGGCGACGAAGGAACTCTACGGCCTCAACGACAAGCGCACTGAGGACTTCGGCCGCCGCTGTCTGCTCGCGCGGCGACTGGTCGAGCGCGGCGTGCGTTTCATCCAGCTCTACTCCGGCGGCGCGCACAACGACGACAACTGGGACGCTCACGGCGACCTCGTGAAGAACCACACGCACCACGCGGGTCGCACGGACAAGCCCATCGCCGGCCTGCTTGCGGACCTCAAGCAGCGCGGCCTGCTGGACAGCACGCTCATCATCTGGGGCGGCGAGTTTGGCCGCCAGCCCACGGCGGAATACGCCACCGGCACGGGCCGCGACCACAACGCCTACGGCTTCACGATGTGGATGGCCGGCGGCGGCATCAAAGGCGGCACGACCGTGGGAGCGACCGACGAACTCGGCTCCTCCGCCGTCGAGGACCGCTTCCATGTGAAGAACCTCCACGCCACCGCCCTGCACCAGATGGGCCTCGATCCCGACAAGCTGACTTACTTCTACGGCGGCCTGGACCAGAAGCTCGTCGGCGTGGAGGGCGCGGAGATCATGCGCAAGATCGTCTCCTAGCGGCCTTCAATATGGGCTTCAAGTTGAGTTCTGGAGCTCCGCTGCTCCGCGCGTTGTCGCTCGTCCCAGTTTCCTTCATGCTTTCCCGCGTGCCCAGCGTCCAAACGCGCGATAACTTTCAGGCCCAATTCGCATGACGCTCCGACTCATCCTGGCTGCCGCCCTCGTTCTGGTGTCGCCCGTCGCTCGTTCCACCGCCGCGTCTGCGACGCCTGCGCCTGAGGGAGTGGCCTTCTTCGAGCAAAAAATCCGCCCCGTGCTGCTCTCAGCCTGCTACGAGTGCCACTCCGCCGAGGCGAAGGCGAAGGGCAAGTTGAAGGGCGGCCTCTTCCTCGACACGCGCACCGCGTTGCTCACCGGCGGCGATGAAGGCCCGGCGATCATACCCGGCAAGGCGGACGACAGCCTGCTCCTCAAGGCCCTGCGCTGGGCGCGCGAGGACCTGCATATGCCGCCAAAGTCCAAGCTGCCGCCCGAGGTCATCGCGGACTTCGAGAAGTGGGTGGCGATGGGCGCGCCCGACCCGCGCACGGGCGAGGTGGCGAAGGCCCGCCGCGAAATCAGCATTCCCCAAGGCCGCGACTACTGGGCGTTCCGTTCGCTCAGGCCGGTGCCGGTGCCGACGGTGAAGAATGCCTCGTGGGCGAAGACGCCGATTGACCGGTTCATTCTCGCCAGGCAGGAAGCGGCGAAGGTCACGCCCAGCAAGCCGATTGGCCGCGAGCAGTTGCTGCGGCGCGCGACGTTCGACCTCACTGGGCTGCCGCCCACGCCCGAGCAGCTTGCAGCATTTGAGCGCGACTTCTCACTTTCTCACTCTCCCACTTTCACACCGGCTGGCGGGGCAGGCGGGAAAGTGAGCAGGCGGGAAAGTGAGAGCACCGCCCTCACGCGCGTCGTGGACCAACTGCTCGCCTCCCCCGCCTACGGCGAGCGCTGGGGACGCCACTGGCTGGACATCGTGCGCTACGCCGAGAGCAACGGTTACGAGTTCGATGCCTTCCGCCCCGGCGCGTTTCACTACCGCGACTGGGTCATCCGCGCGCTCAACGACGGGATGCCTTATGACCGCTTCATCCGCTGGCAGCTCGCGGGCGACAAGCTCCTGCCGGACACGATTGAGGGTGCGAGCGCCACGGGCTTTCTCGTCGCCGGTCCCTATCCTGGGCAAATCACGGCAAAGACCGTCGAGCGCATCCGCTACGACCAGCTCGACGACATGGTCTCGACCATCGGCAGCGGCTTCCTCGGCCTCACGCTCGGCTGTGTGCGCTGCCACGAGCACAAGTATGACCCGATTCCGCAGACCGACTACTACGGCATCGCCGCCGCGCTCGCGCGCACGGTGCATGGCGAGCTGAAGATTGACCGGCAGCACGAGGAAACGCAGCGCAAGCTCGCGGCGCACAAGCTGGCGGGCGAACCGTTCCATGCGGCACTGAAGCAGTTCGAGGCCGAGCAGTTCCCCGCGCGCTTCGCGAAGTTCCTTGCCAGCGACGCCGCAACCGCAACGACCAATCCCGCGCCGTGGCAGATGACCGAGCCATTGAGCGCCACGGCACAGACTGCGTTCCTCGACCTCGGCTCCAACGGCGTCGTGCGCTACACCGGCAACAAGGCGAAGGACGACACCTACACCGTGAAGGCGCAGACCTACCAGCGCGGGCTGCGCGCGTTCCGGCTCGATGCGTTCGCGGATGCCGCGTTGCCTGCCAAAGGCCCCGGCCTCTCGGACAACGGCAACTTCGTCCTCGGCGATTTCAAGGTCATCGCGCGCCCGCTCGACGCGAAGTCCAAGGCCAAGCCCGTCACGCTCAAGCTCAAGGCCGTGGCCGCCACGTTCGAGCAGAAGAACTACAACCTCAGCGAGGCCGTGGACAACAACCCGAACTCCGGGTGGGCCGTCGCGCCGCAGTTCGGCAAGGACCACGCGGCGATCTTCGGCATCGAGGGCGAGCCGGTGGGCTTCGAGGGCGGGACCGAGCTGGAGTTCCAGCTCAAGTTCAGCAACTTCTTCGGCATCGGCCGGCTGAGGCTGGGCTTCAGCACCAACGCCACGAACGTCGCGCTCACCGAGCCGAAGCACGACCAGCATCTCACCGAGTTGCGCGCCGCGCTGGCCGCGACGGGCGGTGAGTTGAACGCGACGAACCGCGCGGCGTTGTTCCGCTGGTTCACCAAGTTCGATCCCGACGCGCAGCGCGTGCTGGCCGCCGTGCAGGAGCACGCGGCGAAGACGCCGAAGCCCGACCTCGTGCCCGTCTATTCCACGCGGGCCGGTGGGCAGGACGTTCACCTGCTCCGGCGCGGCGAGGTGGACAGCAAAATTTCCAAGGCCGACCCGAATTATCTCCAAGTGCTCAACACCGCGGCCGAGGGCGCGAAACGCTGGCTCCCCAAGCCCGAGGCCGACCCGCGCGTGGCGCTGGGCGAGTGGCTCACCGACGCCGAGCACGGCGCGGGAAGCCTGCTCGCGCGCGTGATGGTGAACCGCGTCTGGCAGCATCACTTCGGGCGCGGCCTCGTCGCGACGCCGAATGACTTTGGCGTGCAGGGCAAGCCCCCGACGCATCCCGAGCTGCTCGACTGGCTCGCCGGCGAGCCAGTCGAGCAGCTCGGGATGCGTCGGGGGCTTGCCCTGCACGCCAAAGTCATTCGGCGTCGCGACGAGGCCGCGCCCGAAGTGATGCTGCCAGACGCGGTTCACCATCACGCGCGCGAGCAGGCTTCCCGCGCCGTGCTCGGCGTCGGTGAGCCACTCGCCCAGCGCCACGCGCGGGTCGGCCTCGGGCTTGGGGAGCCAGCGTTTCGCGCCCTCGGCCGCGGTGTTGAGCACTTGGAGATAATTCGGGTCGGCCTTGGAAATTTTGCTGTCCACCTCGCCGCGCCGGAGCAGGTGAACGTCCTGCCCACCGGCCCGCGTGGAATAGACGGGCACGAGGTCGGGCTTCGGCGTCTTCGCCGCGTGCTCCTGCACGGCGGCCAGCACGCGCTGCGCGTCGGGATCGAACTTGGTGAACCAGCGGAACAACGCCGCGCGGTTCGTCGCGTTCAACTCACCGCCCGTCGCGGCCAGCGCGGCGCGCAACTCGGTGAGATGCTGGTCGTGCTTCGGCTCGGTGAGCGCGACGTTCGTGGCGTTGGTGCTGAAGCCCAGCCTCAGCCGGCCGATGCCGAAGAAGTTGCTGAACTTGAGCTGGAACTCCAGCTCGGTCCCGCCCTCGAAGCCCACCGGCTCGCCCTCGATGCCGAAGATCGCCGCGTGGTCCTTGCCGAACTGCGGCGCGACGGCCCACCCGGAGTTCGGGTTGTTGTCCACGGCCTCGCTGAGGTTGTAGTTCTTCTGCTCGAACGTGGCGGCCACGGCCTTGAGCTTGAGCGTGACGGGCTTGGCCTTGGACTTCGCGTCGAGCGGGCGCGCGATGACCTTGAAATCGCCGAGGACGAAGTTGCCGTTGTCCGAGAGGCCGGGGCCTTTGGCAGGCAACGCGGCATCCGCGAACGCATCGAGCCGGAACGCGCGCAGCCCGCGCTGGTAGGTCTGCGCCTTCACGGTGTAGGTGTCGTCCTTCGCCTTGTTGCCGGTGTAGCGCACGACGCCGTTGGAGCCGAGGTCGAGGAACGCAGTCTGTGCCGTGGCGCTCAATGGCTCGGTCATCTGCCACGGCGCGGGATTGGTCGTTGCGGTTGCGGCGTCGCTGGCAAGGAACTTCGCGAAGCGCGCGGGGAACTGCTCGGCCTCGAACTGCTTCAGTGCCGCATGGAACGGTTCGCCCGCCAGCTTGTGCGCCGCGAGCTTGCGCTGCGTTTCCTCGTGCTGCCGGTCAATCTTCAGCTCGCCATGCACCGTGCGCGCGAGCGCGGCGGCGATGCCGTAGTAGTCGGTCTGCGGAATCGGGTCATACTTGTGCTCGTGGCAGCGCACACAGCCGAGCGTGAGGCCGAGGAAGCCGCTGCCGATGGTCGAGACCATGTCGTCGAGCTGGTCGTAGCGGATGCGCTCGACGGTCTTTGCCGTGATTTGCCCAGGATAGGGACCGGCGACGAGAAAGCCCGTGGCGCTCGCACCCTCAATCGTGTCCGGCAGGAGCTTGTCGCCCGCGAGCTGCCAGCGGATGAAGCGGTCATAAGGCATCCCGTCGTTGAGCGCGCGGATGACCCAGTCGCGGTAGTGAAACGCGCCGGGGCGGAAGGCATCGAACTCGTAACCGTTGCTCTCGGCGTAGCGCACGATGTCCAGCCAGTGGCGTCCCCAGCGCTCGCCGTAGGCGGGGGAGGCGAGCAGTTGGTCCACGACGCGCGTGAGGGCGGTGCTCTCACTTTCCCGCCTGCTCACTTTCCCGCCTGCCCCGCCAGCCGGTGTGAAAGTGGGAGAGTGAGAAAGTGAGAAGTCGCGCTCAAATGCTGCAAGCTGCTCGGGCGTGGGCGGCAGCCCAGTGAGGTCGAACGTCGCGCGCCGCAGCAACTGCTCGCGGCCAATCGGCTTGCTGGGCGTGACCTTCGCCGCTTCCTGCCTGGCGAGAATGAACCGGTCAATCGGCGTCTTCGCCCACGAGGCATTCTTCACCGTCGGCACCGGCACCGGCCTGAGCGAACGGAACGCCCAGTAGTCGCGGCCTTGGGGAATGCTGATTTCGCGGCGGGCCTTCGCCACCTCGCCCGTGCGCGGGTCGGGCGCGCCCATCGCCACCCACTTCTCGAAGTCCGCGATGACCTCGGGCGGCAGCTTGGACTTTGGCGGCATATGCAGGTCCTCGCGCGCCCAGCGCAGGGCCTTGAGGAGCAGGCTGTCGTCCGCCTTGCCGGGTATGATCGCCGGGCCTTCATCGCCGCCGGTGAGCAACGCGGTGCGCGTGTCGAGGAAGAGGCCGCCCTTCAACTTGCCCTTCGCCTTCGCCTCGGCGGAGTGGCACTCGTAGCAGGCTGAGAGCAGCACGGGGCGGATTTTTTGCTCGAAGAAGGCCACTCCCTCAGGCGCAGGCGTCGCAGACGCGGCGGTGGAACGAGCGACGGGCGACACCAGAACGAGGGCGGCAGCCAGGATGAGTCGGAGCGTCATGCGAATTGGGCCTGAAAGTTATCGCGCGTTTGGACGCTGGGCACGCGGGAAAGCATGAAGGAAACTGGGACGAGCGACAACGCGCGGAGCAGCGGAGCTCCAGAACTCAACTTGAAGCCCATATTGAAGGCCGCTAGGAGACGATCTTGCGCATGATCTCCGCGCCCTCCACGCCGACGAGCTTCTGGTCCAGGCCGCCGTAGAAGTAAGTCAGCTTGTCGGGATCGAGGCCCATCTGGTGCAGGGCGGTGGCGTGGAGGTTCTTCACATGGAAGCGGTCCTCGACGGCGGAGGAGCCGAGTTCGTCGGTCGCTCCCACGGTCGTGCCGCCTTTGATGCCGCCGCCGGCCATCCACATCGTGAAGCCGTAGGCGTTGTGGTCGCGGCCCGTGCCGGTGGCGTATTCCGCCGTGGGCTGGCGGCCAAACTCGCCGCCCCAGATGATGAGCGTGCTGTCCAGCAGGCCGCGCTGCTTGAGGTCCGCAAGCAGGCCGGCGATGGGCTTGTCCGTGCGACCCGCGTGGTGCGTGTGGTTCTTCACGAGGTCGCCGTGAGCGTCCCAGTTGTCGTCGTTGTGCGCGCCGCCGGAGTAGAGCTGGATGAAACGCACGCCGCGCTCGACCAGTCGCCGCGCGAGCAGACAGCGGCGGCCGAAGTCCTCAGTGCGCTTGTCGTTGAGGCCGTAGAGTTCCTTCGTCGCCTCGGTCTCCTTGCTCAAGTCCACGGCCTCCGGCGCGCTGCTCTGCATCTTGAAGGCCATCTCGTAGCTCGCGATGCGGGCGGCGAGGTTGCTGTTGTCGGCGCGCGGGGCTTGGTGCTCGGCGTTGAACTCCTTGAGCGTGTCGAGGAAGCGACGCTGCGACGCCTCGCTCATCGCGGCGGGGCGCTGGAGGTCGAGGATGGGATCGCCCGCCGAGCGCATGATGGTGGCCTGGTAGCTCGCGGGCATGTAGCCGCTGGACCAGTTCTTCGCGCCGCTGATGGGGCCGCCCGTCGGGTCGAGCATCACCACGAAGCCGGGCAGATTCTCGTTCACGCTGCCGAGGCCGTAGTTCACCCACGAGCCAAGGCACGGGCTGCCGGAGAGCACCTTGCCCGTGTTCATCTGGAGCATCGCCGAGCCGTGGATGGGCGAGTCGGCCATCATCGAGTGGATGAACGCGATGTCGTCCACGCAGCCGGCGAGGTGCGGGAAAAGGTCGCTGACCCACTTGCCGGACTGGCCGTAGGGCTTGCCGGTCCACTTGGGTCCGACGACGCGGCCCTCGTTCCGCTTGCCGCCGCGTCCGAAGGTTTTCACCGGGATGGTCTGGCCATCGAGTTTGTATAGCTCGGGCTTGTAATCAAACGTATCCACCTGGCTCGGCCCGCCATACATGAAGAGGAAAATCACGCTCTTCGCCTTGCCCGCGAAGTGGCCCTGCTTGGGCGCGAGTGGGTTGGTGAAAGGCGTGGCGGCGCTGACCTGCGGCGTGAAAAATTTGTCCGCCGTGAGCAGGCCCGTCATCGCGAGGCCGGTGAAGCCGGCCCCGGCTTCCCAGAGAAACTCGCGGCGCGTGCGACGGCAGAAGTTTGGAGCGGTCATAGGAGAGTCGGTTGAGACAGACGCACCGATTTGGCAAACGAATGGAGGCAAGCGAATGCAGGGCAGAAATTCGTCTGCCCCCATTCGTTTGCCATTCCCGGCTTCTCGGCAATGCGAGCGGCTGCCAAACGCGAAATGGTTCGTTCAATCCACATAGACCAGTTCGTTCAGGTTCAGCGCCATCAGGCAGAAATACTTCAACGCCACATCCGCCGGGGCGTTTTCCTGCGCGCGCAGGGCCGCGATGAGGCCGAGGCTGCGCCGCACTTCGGCGTCGGTCGGCGGGCGGGTGGTGACAAGCTGGAGGCCGAGGCGAACCTGCTTCGTCACATCGTCACCAGCTTCTTTGCGCAGGCGCGCGGCGAACACCGCCGCCTGCTCGTTGAGGAAAGCGCTGTTCAACATCCCCAGCGCCTGCGTCGGCTGCACGGTCGCGAAGCGCACCGGCGCGGAGCGGTCGGTCTCGGCCACGTCGAAGCCCTCCAGAATCGGCGGGCGCAGCGAGCGCTTCACCTTGATGTAGATGCTGCGCCGCGCTTGTTCCTCCGGCGGCGACTTGCCCCAGCCTTTGCCCGGCTGCGATTGGCCGGCCATGACCTCGCGCGGGATGTCCACGAAGATGCTTGGGCCAAACATCTTCAAGTTCAGCGTGCCATTGATGGCGAGGACGGAATCGCGAATCTCCTCGGCGGTGAGCCGGCGCGGGTCGAAGCGCCAAAGCAAATCGTTTGCTGGGTCCGCCGCCAGCGCCGCCGGGTTGCCGTGCGAGGACATCCGATACGCCTGCGAGTTCATGATGAGCCGGTGCATTGCCTTCAGGCTCCAGCCGCGCGCGACGAATTCGCCCGCGAGCCAGTCGAGCAGTTCGGGATGCGTGGGGTGGTCGCCCTGCGTGCCGAAGTTGCTGGCCGAGCGCACGAGGCCGCGCCCGAAGTGATGCTGCCAGATGCGGTTCACCATCACGCGCGCGGTGAGCGGGTTCTCCGGCGACGTAATCCAGTTCGCCAGCACGGTGCGGCGACCGCTCGTGCGCGCGTCGGCGACGGACTTGGGCAGGACCGGCGCGGGCGCGTTCAGCACTTCGAGGAAGCCCGGCTCGACCCGCTCGCCTTTCAGTCCCGGGTTCCCGCGCGCGAGCAGGAACGTGTCCGGCGCGCGGCCACCGCCCTCGGTCACGGCGAGCGCCTTCTCAGCGGGGATGGTGTCGGGCCGGAGCTGTTCCAATTCCTTCTTCAACTCCTGCAGCCGCTCGAACTGTTCCGCGCCGAGCACGCGCCGGCCCTCGGTTTTGAGGAGCTGGCTGAAATCGCGCCGGGCCAGCTTCTCCCGGGATTCGCCTGCCGGTTCGGCATTCGCGAGTTCGGTGCGAAAGCGCTTTTCCGCCTCATTGATGTCGGTCTGGACTTCGCGCCGCCGGCTCTCCATGGCGCGCACGCGCTGCTCGTAGGCTGCCCGGTCGGACTCGTTGCTGAACAGGGCCACTTCATCGGTCATCCCGCCGTTGCGGTAGTGGTTCACGTTGTTGAAGAACGAAAGCAGGCGGTAATAATCCTGCTGTGGGATGGGATCAATCTTGTGGTGATGGCAGCGGGCGCAATCCACCGTGAGGCCGAGGAAGACCTGGCCCGTGGTGGCCACGATGTCATCGAGGCCGTCGTAGCGGGCAAGCTCGCGGTCGGCAGGCTCGTCATCCCAGATGCCAAGCCGGTAAAAGCCCGTCGCAATGAGCGAGTCGTTGTCGCGGTCAGGCAGTTCATCGCCCGCAAGCTGCTCGCGGAGGAAACGGTCGTAGGGCTTGTCGCTGTTGAAGGCGCGGATGACGTAGTCGCGGAAGCGCCAGGCGTGGGGCTTGTCGCCGTCGCGCTCGTAGCTGTTGCTCTCGGCGAAGCGCGCGAGGTCGAGCCAGTGGCGGCCCCACTTCTCGCCGTAGCGCGGCGAGTCGAGCAGGCGGTCAATGAGCCGCGCGAAGGCGTCAGGCTCACTTTCTCGCTTTCCCGCTTTCTCACCTGCGCCCGCGCGAGCAGGTGGGAAAGTGGGAGGGTGGGAAAGCGAGCATTCGCGCACAAAGGCTTCGACTTCCTCCGGCGTGGGCGGCAGGCCGGTCAGGTCGTAGTAAGCGCGGCGCACCAATTCGCGCGGCGTGGCGGGTGGGTTCGGGGCAATGCCCTTGGCGGCGAGCTTGGTGCGGATGAAGGCGTCAATCGGATTGGCGATTGCCGATTGGCGATTGGCGATTGCGGGGACGGCGGGTTTCCGCACCGGTTGAAACGCCCAGTGCGCCCGGTCCTTCGCCGTGATTTGAAACTCTTTCCGGGCCGCAGCCGCAATGGGCGCTTCGCCCGTCGGCATCGGCGCACCGAGCTTCACCCACTCGCTCAGATCGCTGATCTGACGGGCGGTGAGTTTTTTCTTGGGCGGCATCTTGAACTCGAGGTCTTGGTAGCTGACACCCCTGATCAACCGGCTTTCGGCAGGGTTTCCTGCGACGAAGACCGGCCCTGCCTCGCCACCGGCGCGGATGGCACCGGGGGAATCGAGTCGCAGCTTGCCCTTCTGCTTGTCCGGTCCGTGGCACTCGTAACAGCTCTCCGCAAACAGCGGGCGGACTTTGCGCTCGAAAAACTCGAGGCCGGCGGTGGTGGGTTCGGCGGCAAACGTGCGGGGCTGAGTGAGGAAAGCCGTCGCCACGATGAAAGCAGCCTTTAGCCACCCGCAGATACGCGGCGTCTTGGACTGCGGCGGGAAGCGGAGCGCCACGCCGCTTTGGCGTCCTGCAGAGCGGTCGTGAGGGGGACACTCTTGTCCCCGAACTCGTGTGACCTTCGGCTTGGGCAAGGGGGACAGAAGTGTCCCCCTCACGAGGCGGGGCCGCTCCGCGGGATGCGAAAGCGGTGTCGCCGCTGCGTTCTGCCACCGCAGTCCAAAACGGTTCAGCCCTCCCCGCCGCAATGTCCTCAGCCAGTTCACTGCTTCGCCCCGAGCACTTTCTGCACGGGCATGGAGTTGCCGAAGTTTTTGAAGTCCTTGAAGGTCCACACGACCTTCTTGTCTTTCGTGACCTCGATGAACTGTGGGTTTTCCAGCCCGGCGTGGCAGTTGCCGATCATCGTGTTGCCATTGGCGAGCCGCTCGACGCACGTCACCCAGGCAAGCGTGATGCCGGGCAAGTCGTTCTGCTCCACCTTCCAGACGATTTGCTTCGCGGGCGTGACTTCGAGGACGCTGTGGCCGTTGCCCGCGCCGATGAGGGTGTTGCCGTTCGCCAGCCGCGTGGCGGAGTAGAGCGAATTGCCCCATGCCTCCGGGCCGTGGCCGCCTTTCTTGGGTTTGCCGAACAACGGCACCTCGTATTCCCAAACCACCTTGCCGGTGCCGTCATACTCGCGGACAAAGCCATCCGCCTCATGCGCGACGAGGTAGTTGCCGTTGGCTATCTTCCGCACCAGCCGCGTGTCGCTGTGCGCATTGGGCCGGTTCAGCTTGAGCTTCACCTCGCGTTGAATCTTGCCGGCCTTGTCCACCTCGATGATGCGGCCCGCGCCGGACTCGGCGATCATGGTCAGGCCGTTCGCAACGCGCTGGAAGGCGTGGACCTCGATGCGCTTGCCTTCGTTGCCGTTCATCTTCGCGGAGTCGTATTCCCAGACCGGCTGCTTGTCGGGCGTGACCTCGACGATCTTGGTCCACCCCTGCTGGAAGAGAATGTTTCCGTTCGGCAGCACCCAGGCGTCGTGGATCGCGCCGACTTTGGTTTCCCATTCGATGGAGCCGCCAGCTCCGATGATGGCGAGTCGTTTTGTCGAGTCATCGCCGGCGAGGAAGCGGCGGCCGGGACCGGTTTGTTCGGCATGAAGCTGGCAGGTGAGGGCGACGCCCAAGATGGTCAGCGCGGCGCGGCGGTTGAGGAGTGGTTGCATAGGTGGATGGGTGACGGGGGCAGGGAGGGAGTATTCGATGTTTGCGGCGTGCGGGAGAAGGTTGAGGGAAGCGACAATGGGCCGGCAACAGCCTTTTGTGTGCAGCGAACTTGACCGGGCCAGCTTGCGCGATAGTTTCGCTCCACGCTGTTCGTCCGGTGCCCGAGTTTGTGCGCGCCGGACTTCAGCCAAAACCAATCTGTGACATGACCGAAATCCTCAACTGCCCCGACTCCGAGTGCCCGAAGGACTGGGAACGCCTCTCGCCCGCCGGCGAGACGGACATCCACGTCTGCACCGTCTGCCTCAAGGCCGTCTATCGCTGCGCCACCAAGGCGGACGCGGAGCTGCGCGAGCAGGCCGGCCACCGCGCGGCGCTGGCCGTCGGGTGAGTCGTGTGACGCCCGCCTTGGATGGAGTTTGCAGTGACCCGCAGCGCAAGTTCGTTCATGGCAAACCTCTGCGCGGAGCGTTTGGAGTGCGGTGGCTTCAGCACCGCTTTCCCATGCGTGGTGCGACGGTGAATTTGCGCCCCCGGTCGTGCGCCCAGCCAAAAGCGGCGCTGAAGCGCCGCACTCCAAACGCTCCGTGACTGCTCACACCGCAGCAGAGCGAGCAACTGCCCACTTGACCGCGCCCGGTTCCGATTGCATCCACAACAAAACCCCGCTTCTATCCCCGGATGCAAACCACACTCCGAACCGCTGCCGTTGCCTTCGTGTTCGGCCTTGCCAGCTTGGCTGGCCTGCGCGCTCAGACCGCCATCACCCACTCCTTCCTCGCCCTCGGCGGCCAGACGCGGATCGTGGACGGCACCGGCAAGACGACTTGGTCCTACCCGCACGCGACACGGGATGGCTACGCGCTGCCGAGCGGCAACCTGCTGCTCACGCTTTCCAAGTCGAAGGACTACCCCGGTGGCGGCGTGGTCGAAGTCACGCGCGACGGCCAGAAACTTTTCGAGTGGAAGGGCACGCAGGCGGAGGTCAACACCGCGCAAGTCGTCGAGGGCGACCGCATCATGGTCACGGAAGCCGGTCCCAAGCCGCGCCTGCTGGAACTCGACCGCACCGGCAAGATTGTTCTGGAGTTTCCCATCTCCTGCCAGCTCACCAATCACCACATGCAGAGCCGCATGGCCCGCAAGCTGCCCAACGGCAACTACCTCATTCCCCAGCTCCACGACAAGGTCGTCCGCGAATACACGCCCAAGGGTGAAATCGTCTGGGAGGTGAAGACGCCGAACTGGCCCTTCACCGCCATCCGCCTCGCGAACGGCAACACGCTCATCAACTGCACCTATGGCCACGTTTCCATTGAGGTGGACAAGGCGGGCAAGACCGTCTGGCAGGTGGACAACTCCAACTTTGACAAGCCGCTCATCAAGGATGCCTGCGGGGGCCAGCGCCTCCCCAACGGCAATACGGTCATCGCCTGCTACGGCATCGGTGCGGACCGCACCAAGATGATTGAGGTCACGCCGGACAAGAAACTGGTCTGGACCTTCGTCGAGAAGGACGGCCCCGGCGTGCATCACTTCCAGATCCTCGACACGAACGGGAAGCCGCTCGACGGCGTGCCGATGAAATAAGCCTCCGGGCGCTCCGTCCCATTCTCCGTGCGGAACTTCAATCAGCAGTGCGGTGGCCTGACGAGGCTCCTTCTCGTGGGTTTGCTGTGCTTGGCCGGTTGCCTTGCACGAGCGGCTGCGCCAGCCTTTCCGGCGGAGGACTTGGAGTTCTTCGAAAAGCGCATCCGCCCGTTGCTCACGGAGCGCTGCTACGAGTGCCACAGCGCCGATGCGAAGAAGCTCAAGGGCGGCCTGCGTCTCGACTCCCGCGACGGCGTGCTCAAAGGCGGCGACACCCGGCCCGCCGTGGTGCCCGGCCAGCCGGACAAGAGCCTGCTCATCGAAGCCGTCCGCTACGGCAACCAGGACTTGCAGATGCCGCCCAAGAGCCGGCTGACGGAGAATCAAATCGCCGACTTCGCCGAGTGGGTGAAGCGCGGCGCGCCGTGGCCGGCCGAGGCCGGAGCCGCGCGCGTGACCGCCAAGAGCTTCGATGTCCAGCAGCGCAAGCAGGCGCATTGGAGCTGGACGCCGCCGCGCGTCGAGCCGGTGCCCGCCGTGAAGAACGCCGCGTGGAGCAGTGCGCCGGTGGACAGGTTCATTCTCGCGAAGCTGGAAGCGAAGCAGCTCAAGCCCGCGCCCGCCGCCGAACCGCACACGCTGCTGCGCCGCCTGTATTTCGACCTCACCGGCCTCCCGCCGAAACCGGAGGACATCGAAGCGTTCCAGCGCGAACTCTCACTTTCTCACCCTCACACTTTCCCACCTGCCTCGGGCGGGGCCGGTGAGAAAGCGGGAAAGCGAGAAAGTGAGCTGGCCATTGAGCGCGTCGTGGATCGCTTGCTTGCCTCCCCCGCCTACGGCGAGCGCTGGGCACGCCACTGGCTCGACCTCGTGCGCTACGCCGAGACGCGCGGGCACGAGTTCGAGCCGCCCATCCCGAACGCCTACCACTACCGCGACTACGTCATTCGCGCGCTCAACGCCGACGTGCCTTACAACCAGTTCGTCGTCGAGCACCTCGCTGGCGACCTGATCGCGAAGCCGCGCCTGAACCCCGCGACCGGCGGCAACGAGTCCATTCTCGGCACCGGCTTCTGGTTCCTCGGCGAGGAAGTGCATTCCCCCGTGGACATCCGGCAGGACGAGTGCGACCGCATGGACAATCGCCTCGACGTGATGTCCAAGACCTTCCTTGGCATGACCGTCGCCTGCGCCCGCTGCCATGACCACAAGTTCGATGCCATTTCCCAACGCGACTACTACGCGCTCGCCGGCTTCCTCCTCAGCAGCACCTATCGGCAAGTGCCGTTCACCGAGATGGAGAAGCACCGCGATGTCGCTGCACAGCTCGCGCAGCTTCGCTCCGCCGAGCAGGCCAAGCTGTTGCAAGCCACCGCCCGCGCGCTGCGCCCCGGCGTAGCGGGGACACTCCTGTCCCCGACCAACACCGTTTCCACCGCGCCCACTCCAACCTCATCGGGGGCAGGAGTGTCCCCGTCACTGCGCGTGCTGGTGGACTACGCGCAGCCCGGCCCGAAGGACTGGGTGCAAGACGGCTGGGCGTTCGGCACGCGACCCGCGCAACCCGGCGAAATCATTTTCGGTGACAGCGAGCAACGCCCGCTCGCCGGCCTCGTCACCCGTGCATCCGCTGTGCGCGATCCCGCGTTCAACCGTCTCGCCGCGAAGGGGGTTGAGCGCGACGTGGGCACGCTCGGCGAGTGGGAGCGCAGCGGCCAGACCCTGCGCACGCCGGACACGACGCTCACCGCGAATAGCCTTTGGTATCTCGTGCGCGGCCCCGTGCGCGCCTTCGCCACAGTGGACTCGCACACCCTCATCAAGGGGCCGCTGCACGGCGCGCTGTTGCGCGAGTTCAAGGACGACCGCAACCAGTGGCGCTGGGTCGAGCATCCGCTCGCTACCTACCAGGGACACCGCGTCCACGTCGAGTTCAACCCCGTCGGCACGGCCCCGCTCGCCATCGCGATGGTCGTGCAGGCCGACGCGAAACCGGAGCTGCCCACCGCGCTGGTCGTTCCCGAGGCGAACGCGTCGCTGGCCCAACTCGCGACGTGGCGCGAGAAACTGCTCGGTGTGCTGGCGGAAATGGACGCGGGCCGCGTGAGTGCCGAGTCCGCGCCGCTCGCGGACTGGCTCGTGCAAAACCTCGACCGCTTCTGCCCGCCCGGCAGCGCGGAACGCCAGCAGCTCGCCGCCACGGCGAAGCCCGTGCTCGCCCGCCACGCTGAACTGGCCGCACGCATTCAGCCCGTCAGCGTGGTCGCCCCCGCGATGCTCGATGGCAGCGGCGTGGATGAGTTTCTGCTCGTGCGCGGCCAGCCGCGTAACCCCGCCGCGCAGACGCCACGTCGCTTTCTCGAAGCGTTGTCCGGCACGGAAGCCCCGAAGTTTGCGACCGGCAGTGGCCGCCTCGAACTCGCCCAGCAAATCGTTGACCCGGCCAATCCCTTCACCGCCCGCGTCATTGTGAATCGCGTGTGGCACCATCTCTTCGGGCGCGGCCTCGTGCCGACCGTGGACAACCTCGGCGTGCTGGGGCAGCCGCCGACGCACCGCGAGTTGCTTGACCACCTCGCCGTCCATTTCGTTCGCGACCTGAACTGGTCCGTGAAGTCGCTCATCCGCGAGCTGGTGCTCACGCGCGCTTACCAGATGGCTAGTGCGCCGACGGACACACGCGCCGAGCAGCTTGATCCCGAGAACGAACTGCTTCACCGCGCGAACCTCAAGCGCCTCGAAGGCGAGGCCATCCGCGACGCCGTGCTCGCGGTTTCGGGCCGGCTGGACCCCAAGCTCGGCGGGCCGAGCGTCATGGTGCACCTCACGCCCTTCATGGACGGACGCGGCAAGCCAAGCAGCGGGCCGCTCGACGGCGCGGGCCGCCGCAGCATTTACACCTCGGTGCGCCGCAACTTTCTCCCGCCGATGATGCTGGCCTTCGACATGCCGATTCCATTCACCACGATGGGCCGGCGCAACGTGTCAAACGTTCCGGCGCAGGCGCTCATCCTGATGAACGACCCGTTCATCGTGGAGCAGTCGCGTGTCTGGGCGAAACGCCTTGTTTCGGTGAGCGAACCGGCGGAACGAGTGCGCCAGATGTATCTCGCCGCGTTCAGCCGTCCGCCCAACGAATCAGAACTGAAGGCCGCGCTCGCGTTTGTTTCCGTGCAGGGCCAAAGCCTCGGCGGTTCGCCGACCGACGAACGCGCCTGGGCCGACCTCGGCCATGTGCTGTTCAACGTGAAGGAGTTTATTTACCTGAATTGAGGCCGTGAACATGCTCCCACTACCGACGAACGGCCGACGCGCTATGGAGTGCGGTGACTTGTCACCGCTTTCCGCAGGCGACTTGTCGCCGTCGAAGTGCTGCGGCCATCCGATGGCTGGTGGCGCTTGGCTCGCGCCAGCGGGAAGTCGCTCGAATCACCGCTCGCGCTTGATGTTCGACGGCGACAAGTCGCCTGCGGAAAGCGGCGAGAACTCGCCGCACTCCACAAGGCCCTCGTCCTTGGTAGCTCACCTGCCTGAACTGACCCAATGACTTCGCCACCTGCCACGCGCCGTGAGGGGGACACTCTTGTCCCCCAGTCCATCTCTCCCTTGTCGCGACACATGGGGGACAAGAGTGTCCCCCCCACGCTCTCCCGCCGCGCCATGCTTGCTCGCTGCGCCAACGGCTTTGGCGCACTGGCCCTCACGTCGTTGCTGGCGGACAAGGCCCTAGGCAGCGCGGCCAATTCCCTCGCCCCGCGCGCGCCGCACGCCGCGCCACGCGCCCGCTCCGTGATCTTCCTCTACATGGACGGCGGGCCGTCGCAGGTGGACACGTTTGATCCCAAGCCCCGACTCACGGCGGAAAACGGCAAGCCCTTCGCCATGAAGATGGAGCCGACGCAGTTCAACAACAACGGCAGCACGCTCGGCTCGCCGTGGGAGTTTCAGCAGCACGGCCAGAGCGGCATTCCGGTCAGCAGCCTGTTTCCGCACGTCGCGCAGTGCGTGGACGACCTTGCCGTGGTGCGTTCGATGACCAGCGCTTTCTCCGAGCACACCAACGCGAATTACTTCCTCCACACCGGCAGCGGCTTGCAGGGCCGGCCCAGCATGGGCGCGTGGGCGGGCTACGGCCTTGGCAGCGAGAATGCCGACTTGCCGGGCTTCGTGGTGCTCAACGGCGGCCTTGTCCCGCCCGGCGGACTCGACAACTTCAACAGCGGCTTCCTGCCCGCGACGTATCAAGGCTCCGTCTTCAAGACCGGCGCGAACCCGGTGGCGAACGTGATTCCCACCGAGGCGAAGCCCGAGCAGCAGGACGCCAAGCTCGCGCTCATGCGCAAGCTCGATGCGGGCGTCGTGGAGCGGTTCGGCAAGCTTGATGCGCTCGAAAGCGCCATCGCAAACTACGAGCTGGCCTACCGGATGCAGTCCGCCGTGCCCGAGCTGATGGACGTGCGCGGCGAGACGGACGCGACGAAGCGGATGTATGGCATCGGCTCGCCCAACCGCATGACCGCTGTCTTCGCCGAGCAATGCCTGCTCGCGCGGCGGCTCGTCGAGCGCGGCGTGCGCTTCATCGAACTGACCTGCCCAGACGGCGCGGGCGACCGCTGGGACCAGCACAGCAATCTACGCGACGGCCATGAGAAGAACTCCCGCGCCGTGGACCAGCCCATCGCCGGCCTGCTGCGTGACTTGAAGTGCCGGGGCTTGCTCGACTCGACGCTCGTGGTCTGGGGCGGCGAGTTTGGCCGCACGCCCTTCGCCCAAGGCACGAATGGTCGCGATCACAACCCCTTCGGCTTCACGATGTGGCTGGCCGGTGGCGGCGTGAAGGGCGGGACCATCTACGGCGCGACCGACGAATACGGTTACAAAGCCGTGGAAGACAAGGTGGCCATCCACGACCTGCACGCGACGATGCTCCATCTGCTCGGCATCAACCACGAGCACCTCACCTTCCGCTTCAGCGGCCGCGACATCCGCCTCACCGATGTGCATGGTGAGGTGTTGCGCGGGATTTTGAGTTGAGAGTTGAACCACGAAGACACAAAGGACACAGAGAAGACCACGGAAGATGAGTCGTTCCTCTGTGTCCTTTGTGTCTTCGTGGTTTAATCCTGTTCCACGCGCCGGCTTGCAGTCCCCAAGTGTTCCCCGCACACTCCGCGCGTCGCACAACACAACCGAACTGACCGTGTTCTTCCATGCCTGACTCTTCCGCCAAACCGTTTTCCCTCGCCGGCCGCGTCGCCCTCGTCACCGGCAGCAGCACCGGCTTGGGTAAGGCCATGGCCATCGCGCTCGGCAAGGCTGGGGCGAAGGTCGCGCTGAACTACGCCAACAACACCGCCCGTGCCAAGAAGTCCTTCGCCGAGTTCCAGGCCCTCGGCCTCACCGGCGCGCTCTTCAAGGCCGACGTGACCAGCGAGACGGCCGTCGCGAAGATGCACCGCGCCATCACCAAGCAGCTCGGCCCGGTGGACATCGTCGTCATCAACGCCACCTGCGACCAGCCGCAGAAGCCCATCGAGGACTACGACTGGGCGTTCTACCAGCGGATGATTGATTTCTTCATCAAGAGTCCGTTCCTCCTCACGCGCGCTTGCCTGCCGCACATGAAGGCGCAGCGCTGGGGCCGCATCATCAACATCGGGTCTGAGGTCGTCGCGCGCGGCGTGCCGAACTTCACGGCCTACGTCGCGGCCAAGGGCGGGCAGAACGGCTTCCATCGCAGCCTCGCGGGCGAGCTGGCCCCGCACGGCATCACGGTGAACATGATTGCGCCCGGCTGGATTCCCGTGGAGCGCCACGAGCAGGACCCGCAGGCGCTCAAGGACGGCTACCGCGCGCTCATCCCCGTGAACCGCTGGGGCATCCCCTCCGACCTCGACGGCTCGGTGGTCTTCCTCGCGAGCGAGGCGTCATCCTTCGTCACCGGGCAGACGCTGCATGTGAACGGCGGGCTGACGGTGTGTTGAATCCACGCTCCTCTACTTATGCAACTCAAGGCGTTTACTTTGTTCCTCCTGATAGCTTCAACACTGTCTGCCATCGCTGAATCGAGCGGCGGCGAAGGCACTTCAAGACCATCGCCGTTGGCGACCTTGATTGCATCGCTTCTGCCGTTCTTGGTTATGGGTGGGGTGCTGTATTGGTATCTCCGCAAACACCAGTCCAGTTCCTACGTAAAGGAATTGCAGACCTACATGGTGCGCCACCAGGAACACATGACCAAATCAGAACAGCACATGGTCAACACCGAACGCTCTCTCGAACGCATCGCCAGCGCGTTGGAGAAACGGAACAGCGACGGAGCCAACAAGAATTGATGTTGGCGGCCCGCGAATCACGCGAATGCACGCGAATGAAAACTCACTCCGACCGGCCAACGCCGGTCTTCCATTCGCGTTGATTCGCGTGTTTCGCGGGCACAACTCTTTCCCATGAACAAACGCATCCTCCTCACCCTCCCCACCGTCGCCGCGCTCTTGCTCGGCCTCACCGCCTGCAACAAACCCGCTGACCCTGCCGCCAAGCCGGGCGGCGACGCTTCCGCCAAGCCCGGCAAGAAACAGAAAATCGCCTTCGTCTCCAATGGCGTCGCGTCGTTCTGGACCATCGCCGCCGCGGGCGTGAAGACCGCCGGTGAGAAGCTCGGCGTGGACGCACAGACGCTCATGCCGGTCGAGGGCATCGGCGACCAGAAGCGCATGATTGAGGACCTGCTCACCAAGGGCGTGGATGGCATCGCCGTCAGCCCGATTGACCCGGCAAACCAGACCGACCTCCTCAACACCGCCGCCAAGCGCGCCAAGCTCATCACCCACGACTCCGACGCGCCCAACGCCGACCGCCTCGTTTACATCGGCATGGACAATTACAAGGCCGGTCGCCTGTGCGGCGACCTCGTGCGCGAGGCCATGCCCAAGGGCGGCACGGTCATGATTTTCATCGGCCGCATGGAGCAGGACAATGCCAAGCGCCGCCGCCAGGGCACGATTGACGCCATCTTGGGCCGCCCTGAGAACCCGAACAACTTCGACCCCGCCGACAAGGTGCTCGAAGGCGGCGGCTTCAAAATCCTCGGCACGCTCACCGACCAGTTCGACCAGGCCAAGGGCAAGGCCAACGCCGAGGACACGCTCGCGAAGTATCCCGACATCGGCGGCATGGTGGGCCTCTTCGCCTACAACCCGCCGCTCATGCTTGAGGCGCTTCAGCAGGCCGGCAAGCTGGGCAAGGTCAAGGTCATCGCCTTCGACGAGGCGGACGCCACGCTCGCGGGCATCCAGAAGGGCACCGTCCACGGCACAGTGGTGCAGAACCCCTACATGTATGGCTACAAGTCCGTCGAGGTGCTGAACGAGATTCTCAAGGGCAACGCCGCCGTGGTCCCCGCGAGCAAGTTCATAGACATCCCGGCCCGGCAGATTCGGAAGGATAGCGTTGATGCGTTCTGGACGGACCTGAAGGCGAAGGTTGGGGGGAAATGAGTAATGGGAGGAACGACGCCATGAATTCCCGAGTTGGGCAGGAAAATTATGGGCAGGAAGATTTCTTCCCCAATTTTCCTGCCCTAAATTTTCCTGCCAAATCTTGGGACTGCTCCGCCTGAACGGACGGAGCGCCGGAGTTCCTTTACCCATGCCGCTCTTCGAAGCCCGCTCGCTGACCAAGTCCTTCCCGGGCGTGCGCGCGCTCAAGGGCGTGAGCCTCACCGTCGAGCGCGGCGAGGTGCTCGCGGTCATCGGCGAGAACGGCGCGGGCAAGAGCACGCTGATGAAAATCCTCGCCGGCGTGCAGTCCGCCGACTCCGGCGAAATCCTCCTCGACGGCCAGCCCGTCGCGCTCCGCTCCGTCCACGACGCCCTCGCCAGCGGCATCGCGCTCATCCACCAGGAGCTGAACCTCGCCGACAATCTGGACGTGGCGGCGAATATCTTCCTCGGCCGCGAGCCGCGCCGCTTCGGCTGGATTGATGCGACCCGCACGCATCGCGAGGCCGGGCAATTCCTCGCCGCCGTCGGCCTCGACGTGCCGCCCACCACGCTCGTCAGCACGCTCGCCATCGGCCAGCAGCAGCTTGTCGAGATTGCCAAGGCGCTCTCCACCAACGCCCGCGTGCTCATCATGGACGAGCCGACCTCCAGCCTGTCCGCGCGGGAGGCCGAGAACTTGTTCAAGGTCATTCGCGACCTCCGCACGCGCGGCGTGAGCATCGTCTACATCTCGCACCGGCTCGGCGAGGTGAAGCAGCTCGCTGACCGCGTGACCGTCCTCCGCGACGGCGAGAACAGCGGCGGCTTGTCCCGCGAGGAGATCAGCCACGCCGCGATGGTGAAGCTCATGGTGGGCCGCGACCTCTCGCAGTTCTACCCGCACGACCCGCACCAGCCCGGCGAAGTCGCGCTCGCCGTGGACCGACTCCGCACGCCCATGTATCCGCGGCACGAAGTCAGCTTCACGGTGCGGGCCGGTGAGATTGTTGGGCTGGCTGGTCTCGTCGGGGCCGGGCGGACGGAGGTGCTGCTTTCGCTCTTTGGTGTCACGCCCGCGCTGGGCGGGACCATTCGCGTCGGCGGGAAAGAAGTTTCCCCCGCGTCGCCGCAGGAAGCCATCGAGGCCGGCCTGGCCCTTGTGCCCGAGGACCGCAAGAAGCAGGGCGTGGTGCTGGAAATGCCGGTGCGCGAGAACGTCAGCCTCGCCAGCCTGCGCCGCGACCAGCATCAGGGCTTCCTCAATCATCGCCGCGAGGGCGAGTTGAGCGCCGAGATGATCGGCGCGATGCGCATCAAGACGCCGAGCGACCGGCAGGTGGTGCAGTTCCTCTCCGGCGGCAACCAGCAGAAGGTCGTGCTAGGCAAGTGGCTGGCCATCCAGCCGCGCGTGCTCTTCCTGGACGAGCCGACGCGGGGCATTGACGTGGGCGCGAAGCAGGAGATTTACAAGCTCATGGAGGAGCTGGCGCGCAAGGGCGTGGCGATTCTCTTCGTCTCCAGCGAGATGGAGGAAATTCTCGGCATGAGCGACCGCGTGCTGGTGATGCACGAAGGCCGCCTCACCGGTGAACTCCAGCGCAGCGAACTCAGCGAGGAGGCCGTGATGCATCTGGCGACGGGAGCACTGAATTGAACCACGAAGACACAAAGGACACGAAGCAGGCGTCTGAAAGCTCCATGCCTTCCGGCCGACTTTGGCGGAGCAACGGAGTTGCGCTAGACCATAGCCCACGGCGTGAGGCGTGGGGTTTGTTGGCCGAGGACACGAGCCGCAGCGCGGCGGCAGCAAGGGCACGGAGCATGGAGATGGGCCGGGCTTTCTGCCGCCCCTCCGGGGCTTGTGATGTTCTTCCGCGAAGCCCACGGCTCACGCCGTGGGCTACTGTCTGCCGCAACTCCGTTGCTCCCCTCCTGGGGTCTTCTTCGTGCCCTTCGTGTCTTTGTGGTTTATTCCCACTCTCCGCATGAAAAAACTCCTCGGCATCTTTGGGTTGTTGCTCGCCGTCTGCCTCTTCGCCGCGTGGGCGAGCGAGAGCTTCCGCTCCGGCTACAACGTCGAGAACCTCATCCGGCGCACCGCGCTTTTCGGCGTCATCGGCATCGGCGTGGCGTTTGTCATCGTGACGGGCGGCATTGATCTCTCCATCGGCTCGGTCATCTGCCTCGTGGGCTGCGGGCTGCCGTGGCTGCTCACGGTGCAGAAGTGGTCGCTGCCTGCCGCGCTTCTGGCCGTGACCGTCGTGTCCGTGGGCATCGGCCTGATGCACGGCCTGCTCATCACGAAGCTGCGGCTGCAACCCTTCATCGTGACGCTGTGCGGGCTGATGCTCTATCGCGGCATAACGCGCGGCTTCACCGGCGACCAGACCGTGGGCTTCGGCGACGGCTACAAGGGACTGCGCGTCCTCTCCACGGGCAAGATCAGCATCCCGTTCGTGCAAGGCTTCGAGATTCCCGCGCCGTGGGTCGTGTTGGTCATCGTGGGCGTCCTCGCTGCGATCTTCCTCAATCGCACCATCTACGGCCGCTACCTGCTCGCACTCGGGCGCAACGAAGATGCCGCGCGCTACAGCGGCATCAACACCGGAGCCATGACCATCCTCGCCTACGTCATCTGCTCCACGCTCGCGGGGCTGGGCGGCGTGCTCTTCGTGCTGGACGTGAACTCCGCGCAGCCGGTGGACTTCGGCAACTTCTACGAACTCTACGCCATCGCGGCGGCGGTGCTGGGCGGGTGCAGCCTGCGCGGCGGGGAAGGCTCGATCCTCGGCGTCATCATCGGCACCGCGCTGATCCTCGTGCTGCGGAACGTCGTCACGCTCGTGACCAATCACAGCAACATCGAGTTCGCCATCATTGGCACCGTGATCCTCGCCGGCGTGATCGCGGATGAACTGGTGAAGCGCTACGCCGTGAAGCGCCGGGCCGCCCGGGCGCTGGCGGGGGAAGCGTCTGGAAATTCCCGGTGAGCGGGCACCGCAGCCTGGGTTGAGTCCCGCCGCCGGGCGCGGGTGAATATCCGCCGCATGAGCTACCTCTACCATTTCATGTTCCAACGGCTGCCATCCAGGCCGGCGATTCTGCCAGCATCACCCGGACGATGAACAGGCTCGCCGCCCTTGCCACCCTATGGTTGCTGCCATTCCCCGCAGCGATCCGTGCTGCCGGGCCGCCGATTCCCGCTCAGATCGAATTCAACCGCGACATCCGGCCCATTCTCTCCGACACCTGCTTCCAGTGCCACGGCCCGGACAAGGCCAAGCGCAAAGCCGACCTCCGGCTCGACCTGGAAGCCAGCGCAAAGGCCAGGCTGGGCGAACACTATGCCATCGTCCCCGGCCAGCCGGCCAGGAGCGAACTCATCCGCCGCGTCACGACGAGCGATCCCGACGATCACATGCCGCCCGCCAGCGCGGGCCGGCAGCTCACGCCGTCACAGGTCGAGTTGCTGCGCCGCTGGATCGAGCAGGGCGCGAAGTGGGCGGCGCACTGGGCGTTCATCCCGCCGAAGCGGCCGCGAGTTCCCTCAACCGCCCATCGCCAGTCGTCCATCGGCAATCCGATAGATGCCTTCATCCTCGCCCGCCTCGCGCAGGAGAAGCTCACACCTTCACCCGAAGCGGATCGCGCCACGCTCGTCCGCCGCGTGTCGCTCGACTTGACCGGCCTGCCGCCGACGCTGGCCGAGGCAGACGCGTTCCTCGCCGACACTTCGCCGCAGGCTTACGAGCGCGTCGTGGACCGCCTGCTGGCGTCGCCGCGCCACGGCGAGCGCATGGCCAGCCGCTGGCTCGACGCGGCGCGTTACGCGGACACGAGCGGTTATCAGAGCGACGGCGAGCGCTCCATGTGGCGCTGGCGGGACTGGGTGATTGACGCCCATAACCGGAACCTGCCCTTCGACCAGTTCACCATCGAGCAGCTCGCCGGCGACCTGCTGCCGAAGGCGACGCTGGCCCAGCAAATTGCCACGGGCTTCAACCGCAACCACCGTGGCAACGCCGAGGGCGGCATCGTGCCCGAGGAGTATGCGGTCGAATATGTCGTGGACCGCGTGGACACGACGGCGACCGTCTGGCTGGGCCTGACCCTGGGCTGCGCCCGCTGCCACGATCACAAGTATGACCCGGTCACGCAGCGCGAGTTTTATCAGCTTTTCGCCTTCTTCAACAACGTCCCGGAGAAGGGCCGCGCCATCAAGATCGGCAACTCGCCACCCGTCATCGCCGCGCCGACGGACGCGCAGCAAAAGGAGCTGGCGAAACTCGAACTCGAACTGGCCGCCGCCGAGGCGCGGCTGCGTGAGCTGGAGCCGCAGATTGTCGCGGCTCAGGCGGCGTGGGAGAACTCGCTCGGCGCCGCGCCGCCTCTGACGTGGACTGTCACCAACGGCCTGCTGGCGCGCTTCGAACTGGCGGGCAAGCTCGCCGACGTTTTCGGAACCAACCCGCCGGCGAGGTTCGAGGGCGGCCAGACAGCCTTCGCGCCGGGACGCGACGGCTCGGTGGCGGCGCTCGACGGGCAGCGGTTCATCAACTGCGGCGACGTGGGGAACTTCGGCTTCTTCGACCAGTTCACCCTGGCCGCGTGGGTTCAGCCGCGCGGCACCAACGGCGGCGCGCTGCTCTCGCGCATGGCCGGCCAGCCGGAGGACTCGGGTTTCGCCTCGGACGCCGAGGGCTACAGCGTGCACCTCAGGCGGGGCCGGCTCCAAGTCCACCTCACCAAGCGCTGGCTCGACGATGCTCTGCGCGTCGAGACCGAATCCACGCTCGCGCCCGGGCAATGGCACCACGTCATCGTGGTCTATGACGGCTCGCGGCTCGCGGCGGGCGTGAAGGTCTTCGTCAACGGCCAGCCGCAGAAGCTGCGGGTGCTGCTCGATGAGTTGAACCAGACCTTCCAGACGAAACAGCCGTTCCGCATCGGCTCCGGTGGCGCGGCGGGGGACCGCTTCCACGGGCTGGTCCGCGACGTGCGGATTTATGCCCGCGCGTTGACGGCGGAGGAGGCCGGCATCGTGGCGACGGCGGAGGGCGTGACGGAACTGGCCGCGATCCCCGCCGCGCAACGCACGCCGCACCAGGCCGCAAAGCTGCGCTCCGGTTTTCTCGCGGAGCACGCACCGGCCTTGCAGCGCGCGGCCCAGGCGAGCGCCGCCGTCTTGCGCGAGCGGCGTGCGAAGTTCATGGAGAGCCTGCCGACGGTGATGGTGATGGAGGAGATGGCGAAGCCGCGCGAGACATTCGTGCTCAAGCGCGGCGAGTATGACAAGCCCGGCGAGCGCGTCACCCCCGGCGTGCCCGCGAGCCTGCCGCCGCTGCCGGCCGGCGCGGCGAGCAACCGGCTGGGCCTCGCGCGGTGGCTCGTCAGCCCCACGAACCCGCTCACCGCGCGCGTGGCCGTGAATCATCACTGGCAGATGCTCTTCGGCACCGGGCTGGTGAAGACGACGGAGGACTTCGGCTCACAGGGCGAGCCGCCCAGCCACCCGGAGCTGCTCGACTGGCTGGCGACGGAGTTCGTCCGCACGGGCTGGGACGTGAAGCGGCTGCTCAAGACGCTCGTGATGAGCGCGACCTACCGGCAGTCGTGCCGGGCGACGCCGGAACTGCTTGCGCGGGATCCGGACAACCGCCTGCTCGCGCGCGGGCCGCGCGTGCGGCTGCCGGCAGAGATGATTCGCGACCAGGCGCTCGCGGTGAGCGGCCTGCTCGTGGGCGAAATCGGCGGGCCGTCGGTGAAGCCGTATCAGCCGAAGGGGCTGTGGAAGGATTTGACCGGCACCGACTATGAGCCGGACCACGGCGACAAGCTCTGGCGGCGCAGCCTTTACACGTTCTGGAAGCGCACCAGCCCGCAGCCGACGATGACGACCTTCGACGCCGCCGGACGCGAGGCGTGCTCCGTGCGACCAAGCCGGACGAGCACGCCGTTGCAGGCGCTGGCGCTGATGAACGACGTGACGTTCGTGGAAGCCGCGCGCCGCCTCGCGCAGCGCGTGCTGCGCGAAGCCGCGACGCCGGAAGGACGCGTGCGGCTGGCCTTCCGCCTCGTGCTGGCGCGCGAGCCGAAGCCGGCGGAATTGGCGGTGTTGCTCGGCGGTCTGAACGACCATCTCGCGCGGTTCCGCGCGGACCCGAAGGCGGCGCTGGCGCTCGTCAGCGCGGGCGAATCGCCGCGGGATCCAACGCTGGAGGTGGCGGAACACGCGGCTTACTCGGCGTTGGCCGGGCTGATCCTGAACCTCGATGAAGCCATCACCAGACAATAGCCGCGCATGAATCCGCTGCTCGACCATCGCCTTTCCGTCAACCGACGCCACTTCTTTGGCCGCGTGGGGCTGGGGGCAACGGCGCTGGCGACGTTGCTGAACGAGGAGTTGCTCGCCGCGCCCGCGAAAGACGCGTCGGCTGCTGGCGGACTGCCGGGCCTGCCGCACTTCGCGCCGAAGGCGAAGCGCGTGATCTACCTCTTCCAGTCCGGCGCGCCGTCGCAACTGGACTTGTTCGACCACAAGCCGCAGCTCGCCGCGCGGCACGGCACGGACCTGCCGGACTCGATTCGCCAGGGCCAGCGGCTCACGGGGATGACGGCGACGCAGGAGCGCTTTCCCATCGCGCCGTCGCGCTTCCGCTTCGCGCAGCACGGGCGCGGCGGCGCGTGGTTGAGCGAGCTGCTGCCGCACACGGCGCGGGTGGCGGACGAGCTGTGCTTCCTCAAGACGCTCCACACCGAGGCCATCAACCACGATCCGGCCATCACGTTCTTCCAGACCGGTGCGCAGCTCGCGGGCCGGCCAAGCATCGGCTCGTGGCTCAGTTACGGGCTGGGCAGCGAGAACCGCGACCTGCCCGCGTTCGTCGCGCTCCTTTCCAATGGCACGGGAAATCCGGCGGACCAGCCGCTCTACGACCGGCTGTGGAGCAGCGGCTTTCTGCCAACCACGCATCAGGGCATCAAGTTCCGCTCCGCCGGCGACCCGGTGCTCTTCCTCTCGAATCCCGCCGGTCTCGACGCACCGGCGCGTCGCCGGATGCTCGACGACCTCGCGAAGCTGAACCAGATGCAGCTCGCGGAGTTCGGCGACCCGGAGATCGCCACGCGCATCGCGCAATACGAGCTGGCGTATCGGATGCAGACGAGCGTGCCGGCGTTGACGGACGTTTCACGCGAGCCAGCCAGCGCGTTCGACCTCTACGGCCCCGAGGCGCGCAAGCCCGGCACCTTCGCCGCGAACTGCCTGCTGGCGCGCCGCCTCGCGGAGCGCGGGGTGCGGTTCGTCCAGCTTTTCCATCGCGGCTGGGACCAGCACACGAAGCTGCCGACGCAGCTCCCCGGCCAGTGCCGTGACACCGACCGGCCCGGTGCCGCGCTCATCCAGGACTTGAAGCAGCGCGGGCTGCTCGAAGAGACGCTCATCGTGTGGGGCGGCGAGTTCGGGCGCACCGTTTATTGCCAGGGCCGGCTTACGAAGGAGGATTACGGACGCGATCACCACCCCCGGTGCTTCACCATCTGGCTCGCCGGCGGCGGCATCCGGCCGGGCATCACGTTCGGTGAGACCGACGATTACTCCTACAATGTCGCGCGCGATCCCGTCCATGTGCATGACCTGCACGCGACGCTGCTGCACTGCCTCGGCATTGACCACACCCGCCTGACGTTCAAGTTCCAAGGACGGCACCATCGGCTGACCGATGTGCATGGCCAGGTGGTGAAGGGAATCCTGGCCTGATCCGGGGCTGGACTGTTTCAGAGTCACCCTCCCCTACCCCGGCGGACTCGCCTGATCACAAGAACGGTGGGTCGCATCTGCCTCTGCGAATTCAAAAGCTCCTCCAGTGCTGGTGCGGCTGTTCACGTCCGGCACGAGCGCAAATCCGTGTCCAATTGCACCCAATCGCACGACGACAGGGGAGGCGCGGAATCGCCCCGGACGGAATTTGCCCGGGCGAATCCCGGCGAATTTCCCCCGGGGCAGGCCGTCGGCTTTGCATGAGTCACATCGCCACCCGCCGATGGCAGTTAAACCGCCGCCATGTCCTGCGGGGACTCGGGGCCACAATGGCGTTGCCCTTCCTCGACTGCATGCGTCCGCCGCGGGCGTTTGCCGAGGCGGCGCAGGCCAGCCCCCGGCGCAGCGTGTTCATCTACCTGCCCAACGGCGTCAACACCCTGGACTTCCAGATCCGCGAAGCCGGGGCCAATTACAACTTCTCCAAGATCCTCGCTCCGCTGGCGAAGCATCGCGCGAACATCACTCCCATCAGCGGCCTGTATCACCCGCACGGTCTGGGTCATCATCACAACTGCCAGAAAATCTGGCTCACCGGCGGCAAGGTCGGCGCGACGGAGCGCAACACCATCTCGCTGGACCAGCTCATGGCGCAGAAGACCGCCGAGGTCACGCGCTACACGTCGCTCGAACTCAGCAGCGACGGCGACACGCTGGCGTGGACGGCGGACGGCATCCGCCTGCCGGCCGAGCGGACGCCGAGCGTGGTCTTCAAGCGCATGTTCGAGGCGCCCGCAGGCGGGCTGGACAAGCAGCGGCGGAATCTCGACCGCAAGGGCAGCATCCTTGACCTGGTGCTCGACGACGCGAAGAAGCTGGACTCCCAGCTCGGCCAGGCGGACCGGGGCCGGCTGGAGCAATACCTCACCTCCGTGCGCGAAGTGGAAATCCGCACGGAGCGCAGCAACAAGTGGCTCGACACGCCGCTGCCCAAGGTGGATGCGGCCGCCCGCTCACGCGTGGATCGCGCGGTGTCGCTACAGTTGGTCGGCGAGTATTTCCGCACGATGTATGACCTAATCGTGCTGGCGTTCCAGACCGACATGACGCGCGTGGCGACGTTCAGCTCCGGCAGCGAGGGCCAAGGCCTGCCCATCCCAGAAATCCAAATCAAACAGGACCGCCACTCGCTCTCGCACCACAACGGCAACCAAAAGCGGCTGGAAGAACTCACGGCCAGCGACACCTTCAACGTGCAGCAGTTCGCCTATCTGCTCGACCGCCTCGCGGAGACGAAGGACGCCGACGGTCCGCTGCTCGACACGACGATGGCGCTCTACGGCAGCGGCATGAGCTACGGCCACAGCCACGGTAACGCGAACCTCCCGCTCGTCTTCGCCGGCGGCACCAAGCTCGGCTTCAAGCACGGCCGCCACCTCGACCTCAACCGCGCTGCCGGCCTCGCCGACTACCAGCTCGCCAACCCGCGCGAGCACTACCGCCTCTGCTTCAGCCCGCTGAACCAGAAGGCGCTCATGAGCAACCTGCTGCTCACGATGGCGCAGGGCATGGGGCTGGAAATCAATCGTTTCGCGGACAGCAACGGGACGATTGCGGAGCTGCGGGCGTGAGGCGGCTGACAGAAAGAAGAGGACAGAAAGAAAGGAGCCCATGCAGATGAAGTCGTTTTTCTGTCACCCTTTTTTCTGTCAGCAAATTCGGAATCTGAGTTTCGCCATCCTCCTCATTTTCTCTGCAACCTCCCTCCCCGCTGCGGATGCGCCCAACCACATCCCCAAGCCCAACGAGTTTCCTCCGCTCGACCGCGCCACCTACCTCGCGGGCGAACTCGTCGTCGTGGACCCCATCAACCGGCGCGGGGGCATCCGCATTGACTGCGGCATCCGTGACGAGCGGCGGGCGCAGGACGGGCCGCTGCATTATTTCGCCATGCTGCCGTGCGGCGAGATTTGGCTGCACGGCGCGCCGGCGACCTTGCAGGACGTTCCGCTCGGCACGCACGTCCAAGGCTACTTCTTCGTGCCGCCCGCCGGTGAGGAAGCGACCATCGCGCCGGCGCCGAAGGAACATGCCGCGCTCATCCCGCCGCAGAACCACGCGCTGCTGCTGGAGGACGATGCCACCTTCTACCGCCGTCACGGCCAGTCGTGGAAGATTCTCGCCGTGAACTTCGACACCTCGAAGCTGACAGTTGAGTCCATCGGCAAGGCCGCGCCCCACGGCCTCACCGGCAAGCACACGCTCGACTTCGACATCGGCACGCGCGTGTGGAAGGCGGGCCGGCCCGTCGAGCCGCGCGAGCTGAAGCCCGGCGCGCCGGTGAACTTGAACTTCGGTCGCGCCGTGAACTGGCGCGACCACGAGTTCGGCCTCAACGACGTGTGGCTGGACGGCGAGAGTTTGAAGCAGGCGACCGACCTCCAGAACAAGCGCAACGTCCGCTACCACCGCATTCGCTGGCTGCCGGGCCGCGTCGAGGCGGTGGAGAACTTCGACTACGGCGGCGGCCTCGTGACCGTCGTGATGTTTGGCGGCGTGGCGAAGCAGCTTCTCGACGACCTGCATGCCGACCGCAACGAGCGCATCGCCGTGGCCCCCGCCGAGTCCACGCTGCGGACGTGGACGCACCGCGGCGACCGCGCGTTTGGCAAGCTGGTGAAATGGGAGACCACGCCGGTCGTGCCCGGCTTCAGCGGCGTGCGCCTGCACCTGAAGTTCGCCGAGATGCTCGACCACTACCGCCCCGGCAACGCCGTGCGCGTGAAGGCGGAGAACTGGACGTGGATCAGCAACACGCCCGAGGAGCGCGTGAAGTCGTTCGAGGACCGCGACCGCTCGCGCACGCTGCGCCTACCGGGACAAGTCGAGCCGGAGGAGAAAGCCCGATGAGGTTCATTCGATGAAAGCTGAGTCGGCAGTTGCGCATGAAGCGTGGGGAGCGCGCCCGCCCCGGGCGCAGCGAACCGCGCCCTCGCGGTTCGCTGGGGGCGGCCGATCTTCCGCACCGTTGGGAGTATTCGAGCACTCCCGAGTTCGCCGCGAGGGCGCGGCGAACTGCAGCCGGGGCGGCTGCGCTCCCCAGGCATCGCCACATCGCGCGATGATTGTTTGGGTGATTTCTTTCCTTCTTTTCACCTCCGCCGCCCGCGCCGCCGTCCCATCGCGTGCCGAAATCGAACCATTCCTTCGCGACTACTGCCTGCGCTGTCACAACGCCGAGAAGAAGAAGGGCGACCTGCGGCTCGACACGCTTTCCACCGACTTCAACGACCTCCTCGTCGCCCAGACGTGGGACGAGGTCATGCTGCGCATCAACGCGGGCGAAATGCCGCCGAAGGACGAGAAGCAGCCGCCCGCCGAGGCCGTCAGCAAGGTGGCGGACTGGATCAGCACCCGCTTGGCCGCCGGCCGCGCCGCGCGGCTTTCGGTGCGCACGCCCGTCACGCTTTTCCGGCTCAGTCGTGAGGAATATGCCAACACCATCTACGACCTGCTCGGCGTGCGCTTCGACACGGACGCGCCCGGTGCCTTCAGCGAAGATCCGCGCTGGCACGGGTTCAACCGCATTGGTTCGCAGTTGACCCTCTCGCCATCTCATGTGGACCGCTACTTCGAGTCGGCGCAGAAGATCATCGCCGAAGCATTTCCGGAGAAGGAGCCGCAGACGCTCAAGGGCCGCTTCGACGCGGACAGCGCGCGGGCAAAGAAGAAGCAGAAGGAAACGGAGAGCACCCGTCCCGTGCGCGATCTGGTGCTGCCCGGCCACACCGCCCGCGGCACCATTGATGCGCGTGCTCCCGGTTTGTATCGCATTCGCATCCGCCTCAGCGCCGTGCCGTCGGTGCGCGGACGCGTGCCGCATCTGGTGATCTGGGACAACACCTTGAAACGCAGCATGCATGGAGTGGACGTGCTCGCGGGCGAGGATTCGCCGACCACGCTCGAAATCGAGACGCACCTGCCCGCTGGTCGCTACGGATTGCTTAATCAAGCGCCAGGTCTGTTCGAAGCCCGCGCCCTCTCGCTCACGCAGCAGACGCCGTTCACCCACAGCCGCGAGCGGCGCTTGGTGCATTCCGGCAGCTACAAGCTCTTCGATGAATCCGGCGCGGCCATCCCCCCCCTGCTCATGGTGGACTCGTGCGAATGGGAAGGCCCCATCGTCCTCGACGCCGACCGGAAGAAACGCGAGGGCCTGCTGCCGGACAGTGGTGACCCTGTCGCTGTGCGCGCGAGCCTGAAGCGCTTCCTCGACCGCGCCTGGCGTCGGCCCGCTGCCGAGGGCGAGATCGCCTCGTTCGAGCAGCTCATCGCCAGCGAGATGAAGGCCGGCGAGAAATTCCGCCCGGCCTACCTGTCCGCGCTCGTGGCGGCGCTGACCGCGAAGAACTTCTACTACCTGCACGAGGGCACCGCCGGCCAGGACCGGAAGACCGTGAACGACTGGGAACTCGCGTCGCGCCTCAGTTACTTCCTCTGGGGTTCGATGCCCGACGACGCGCTCTTCGCCGCCGCGCGCGAAGGCAAGTTGCGCCAGTCCGCCGAGCTTCGCGCGCAAGTCAGCCGGATGCTGGCCGACTCGAAGGTCGGCGCGTTCCTCAGTTCGTTCCCGCAGCAGTGGCTGCAACTGCACAAGGTCGGCGCGTTCCCGCCGGACATCGAGCTTTACCCCGCTTACGACAAATGGCTGGAGGCAAGCATGGTGCTGGAGTCGAAGCGCTACTTCGCCGAGGTCTTCACGCACAACCTGTCGTTGCGCGAGTTCCTGCAATCCGACTGGACGATCCTCAATCCGCGGCTCGCCCTCCACTACGGCCTGCCGCCGGCAAAGGGCACGGACTTCCACCGCGTCACGTTACGGCCCGAGGACCGGCGTGGCGGCCTGCTCACGCACGCGTCCGTGCTGTCGCTCACCTCCGACGGCGTGCGCCACCGGCCCGTGCATCGGGGCGTGTGGGTGTCGGAAGCCATCTTCGGCAAGACCCCGCCACCCCCGCCGCCGAATGTCGAGCCGCTCGAACCCACGCCGTCCAATTCGCCCAAGGCCACCATCCGCATGCAATTGGAAGCCCACGCCACGCACGCGACCTGTGCCTCGTGCCATCGCAAGATTGACCCGCTGGGCTTTGCCTTCGACAACTACGATGCCATCGGCCGCTGGCGCACCCACGAGCAGGTCAGCACCGGGCAGGGTGACAACCCCTCTGTCAACGCCACCGGCACCCTGCCCAACGGCGCGGCGTTCACCGGCCCGGATGAATTCAAGCGCCTCCTCGCGTCCGACCTGAACCGCTTCGCCGAAGCCTTCACCGGCCAGCTCGCCACCTTCGCCCTGCGCCGCATGATGACGCTCGACGACGAAGCCGAACTCCGCGCCATCGCCGCGAACAGCAAGAGCACGGGGTATCCGCTGCGGACCGTGGTGGAGCAACTCGCCCTCTCCGAGTTCTTCCGCAAGCGGTGACGCAAGCGACCTTCTCCCATTGAACCGTAGCGCAGACTGTCAGTCTGCTGTGTCGCGGATTGGCAATCCGCCGGCCGCCATCTCGGAGCCGCACTCTGCCGACTGCCAGTCGGCGGACACAGCAGGTTGCCAACCTGCGCTACCCGTTCCGCCAGCTTTCTTATGGAGCTTGCCTCAGCCCTTCCTCAAGGCTCCGAAGACCGTCGTCATGATGTCCTTGAGCAGGCTGCTGTCGTTCGAGTGGCAGACAAAGCGCGCGCCTTGCTTGATGGTGCGGAGCTGCTGTTCGGTTTTGCCGAACCAGCTCCCTGCTGGAATGCCGCGCTTGTTGCCGGCGGCGATGACCTTTTGCACTACCGCGATGAAGTCGGCGTGGTCGTATTCGTTCGGGATGCCCATGTTGGTCGTCATGTCGTTCGGGCCGATGAACAACGCGCTCACGCCGGGGATGGCACAGATGGCGTCCAGATGCTGCACCGCGCGGACGGACTCGATCATCGGCACGAAAAGCGTATCGGCACATTTCTGGTCAACGTAGAGGCGGGTCTTTTCGCTGGGCCATTTGCCTTCCGTGATGACGCGTTCCAGCGCGACACCCTTGAGCGGGCGATACACGGCGGCGGCCGCCAGACGTTTGAGCTGCTCCACATCCTCGGCATACGGGATGACCACGCCATCAAACGTGTCGCACACCTTCGCCACGTCATCGGCCTCGCGGCTGTGCGTGCGCGCGAGGCAGGCGATGCCCTTCGCGGCCAGCGCATAGCGCAAGGGCAGGAAGTCGGCAATGTCCAGCGCGTTGTGCTCGGCGGTGACGATGACGAAATCAATGCTGCCGTCCGGGATGAAGTCCACAATCGCCGGCACCACCGCATGCTGGAGCAACGTGCCGAAGACTGTTTGCCCCCTCTTCATCTTGGCCTTGAGCAGCGCGGCGGGTTTGGGCGAGTTGCTGGGGAGGGGCAACGGCAGGTTGGCCGCCTTGACTGGCTCCGCTGCGGCGGTGCGAGTTACGCTGCCGGCAGCAGCGAGGAGAGACGCAACCGTGCTGGAACGACGGAAGAATTCGCGACGGGTGGTTTGCATGCCCGAGTTCTAGCAGAGAGCCGGCCAGAAAGCCGCAGGAAAGGCGTCTGGAGCAGGGCCATGGGAGGCCATGATCACGAGCGAGGCCGAGAGGGGTGAGGCGGAGCGGCGCGAGCGGCTTGCCGCGCTCCCGACCCAATCGCAGATCCGCCACGGCTGCTGATTGGCAGGTTGTCGGACTACTCACCTCCAGCTCGCTACCACGCTTGAACTGCTCCTTCACTGCTTGGATTGGAGCCAGTGGTCGGGATTGAACCGACGACCGACGGTTTACAAATCCATAACAGGCACTTCACGACGGCGACGTAAACACGCACTAAACCCGCATGAATACAGGCGATAATCGCACTTTGACTGTTTCACCCTAAGTGTCGCAGTAATGCACAAAAGGGCACTCGCGGTGTTGCATTCTGTTGCACTTTTCGGCGGTGCTGGCGGGGGGACGCTTGGAAGCGGGGAGGCTGGTCTCTTTGAGTCATTGCTCGCGTCCTCCTGCCGACGGTGCGGGGGCCGCATGGCGGGTTTCCCGACAAGGGGGCTGGGGCGGGCTTGGGTCAGGGGGCGGTGGCTCTTTCGCGGGGGATGCTTTCGCCTTAGTATTCGGACACGAATACCTCGGTTTCAAGGGCTGGCGTCTTTTCGGAGGCGGGGGAGGAAACCATGTGGCACTCTGCCCCCATGACAACTAGCGAAATTCCGCATTGCCCGAATGCGCCGGGGGAAATGCCGGGCAGCTTGTGCGCGCTCGTGGCGAAGACGACCCTCCCCGACGCCGCGCAGACCCGGCGGACGTTGCTGCGGCTGCGGGGGGAGCACGGCCTTTCACGGGGCAAGCTGGCGGCGCTCCTGGGCGTGGACGTGTCCGTGCTGCGGCGCTGGGAGGACGGCAGCCGCCGGCCCTGCGCCCCGGCGCGGCGGTCGGTGCAACTGGTGGAGCGGACTTTCTTCCGGCCTGGTGATTTCCCGACGGAACCGCTGCTCAGTGTGCTGGCCGCGCTGCAACCGGATATGCGGGACAGCATTGCAAGAATACAGCAGCGCAAAGGCGCGGTGACTACGGCTTGAGCGACGCCAGAATCGTTCGGGGGTGAACGACATGGACGATGGACAGGTCGGATGCCTGCAATTCCGAGGCGAGGATTTGGGCGTCTATGCCCAGCAGGTGCCCGTCGCGGCTGATAAGCACGGGAATGCCGGCGAGCGCCGTCTCGGCAAGGATCAAGCCGTCGTTCTCCTCCGCAGCGGGCAGATACCCCTTGCGAATGATCTTCTGGCAGAATTCCTCCGTGATTCCGTGGCCGACGGGCACAAGATTGAAGGGAATGATCTGCCAGGACTGCATCCGCTGGAGGGCCACGAGCGCCAGCTCGGCTTCTTCCCCGGTGCCACGCCGCACGGCATAGGCGAGTTCCTGAAAGACGGTGGGCGGCACTTCCAACGTGGCACCGCGTTCTTGAAGGACTTCGCGGAGGGTTTGGGCCGCATCGAGGTCGGCGGCGAGGTCGTAGAGGATGTTAGCGTCCAGTGCGAACCGCTTTTTTTGCCGGAGGGCCGCCATAGTAAATCCGCATGGCCTCATTCAACAGCCCGGCCCGCTGGGGTTCGCTCAGGTGGTTGGCTTCCTTGCGGACGCGCTCGGCCAGCCGCGATCCTTTGGTCTGGTCGGGGTAGTTGAAAACGCGCTTGCGTCCGGGAGCACTCATGCCGGCCGCAATCTGCGCGAGCCACCGGGGGCTGTCAACGCGCGGGACAGCATTGCGCGGTGTGGGCAACAAACCGTCAGGGCTTCGCGAGGCGGAAAAACTTCCGCGCACCCGACAGAGGAAGCGCAAGGCTGATCGTGCCGCCGTTGGTTTGGAGGCTGCCCGGTTCGGTGGCCCAAACAGTCGGCGCGGACAGGCTGGCGGTGGATTCCACCCGGTAGCCGGTCGCGGCGTCGGTCCAGCGCAGCGTGAGATCGTTGCCGCTGGCCGCTACCAACAAGCTCGGGACGCTGCCGAGGATGGCGACGGTATGAAATTCGGACGCGGCGAGCGCAATCGCCCCGCTCACGCCCACCGGCACAAGGGACTGGCCGAAATCCCGCGCTGAACCCGTCGCGCTGGTGCCCGCTCCCCATGCAACTACCGTTCCGTCAGTCTTCAGCGCAACGCTATGAAAGTATCCGGCGGCAATCGCCTTCACGCCAGCCAAGCCCGGCGGCACCACCGTTTGTCCTTCGACGTTGCGCCCCCACGCCACCACCGTTCCGTTTGCCCTCAAGGCAAGTGCGTGGTCCCCGCCTGCCGCGATGGCAGTCACATCAACCAGTCCGGCAGGGACGTTTCTTTGCCCGTATCCGTTTCCACCCCATGCGACTACTGTGCCATTACTTTTCAAAGCAAAGCTGTTGTTGTTGGCCGCCGCGATTGCACCAACCCCGGCCAAGTCTGGTGGCACATTAGTTTGTCCCGACGTATTCCTGCCCCACGCGACTACTGTGCCGTCTGCCTTTAGGGCAATGGTATGGTCGAAGCACGCCGCTATCGCCATCACTGAAGTCAGACCAGCCGGAACGGCTGCCTGGCCGTATTCTGGGGAGGTGCCTGTGCTTGTCTTTCCTGCTCCCCACGCGATGACCGTGCCGTCACTCCTCAAAGCGACGGTGTGATTGCCTCCTGCTGAGACGGCTACCGCGCCCGTCAAACCCGGCACCGCAGTTTGGCCGAAACTGTTGTCACCCCATGCTACGACCGAGCCGTCACATTTTACTGCCACCGTATGCCCGGCTCCCGCTGCTATCGCCACCACTGCGCTCAAGCCCACTGGCACTGCCGTTTGACCGTAAAAATTGTCTCCCCATGCTACCACCGCGCCGGCAGGGGCGGTGTTCACAGTCAACACGGCTGGCGGCGCGCTGGTCACACTGCCGGTGACGTTGCTCACCACCACGCTGTAACTTCCGGCCTGATTGGTTCCGACGCTCGAAAGGTCGTAGGTGAAATTTGTCGCCCCGATGAGGTTGGTTCCGTCCTTGCGCCATTGGTAGCTGAACGGGCCGGTGTTGGTGCCGGCCACGGCGGTCACGGCAAAGCTGGCGCTCTGCCCGATGCCCACCGTGAGGCTTTGCGGTTGCGAGGTAATGCACGGGACTTGATTGGTGGAATGCAGCGGCTCGGCACCCAAGAGCAGCGTGGTGGTGGCGTCACCGCTAAAGACGCCATGATGACCGTGCCCTGTGAGGTCGGTAGCCGTCCCGTCGTCGAAAGTCCAGTAGCCTGCAAGGCCGGGTTCGTTTCCAGCCAAGCGACAAAACATCGAACCGGCAATTTCTTCGGGAGTGCGAACGCGGCTCCAAATCCGAACCTCGTCCATGCTGCCCGTGGCATGAGTGGGCGGGCCGCCTGGAATTACCCCAAACACCAGCGGCAAGGTAGTCTGCCGCACCGGCTGGCCGGTGAGTGGCACCCCAGCATTATTGTTGGTGCTGCTCGACGTGAGCACGCCGTTTTTATAGAGGCAGATCAGCCTGCGCTCGCTGTCGTAGGTGACAGCGATGTGGGTCCACTGGTCGGCGGGAGCTGGCGTTTTGAGGGTCGTGTAGGTTTCGGTGCCGATAAAGACTTCAGCCCAAAAGCCGTCGGTGGGCGTCCACGATAGCTCGTAGCTCCGGCTGCTGGCCCCATGTTGACCATCGCCCTTGTTGATGAAGTGCGGTTTGGTGTTTGCCGCATTGGCAATGGGGTAGAACCAGCCTTCAAAAGTTAAGGAATACGGGTCTTGCAAGTCTGCCGCGCTGGGGATGGTCACGAAGTCGCCGTTGCCATCGAGGGACAAGACGCGATTGGGCGAAGCTCCGACCGGCAGGACATTGATCGTGGCCGCAGTGCTCGGCGTCGCGCCATTGGGGTTTGTGACGACGACCGAATAGTAGCCGCTGTCGCCCGGCTGGGCCGCGTTCAGGACGAGCGTTGCGCCTGTTGCCCCGGCGAGGTTGGTGCCATCCCGCCGCCACTGGTAGGTGAACGGCCCGGCCCCGGAAGCCGTGACACTCAGGGTGATGGTGGTGCCCGAGACTGCGGTTTGGCTGGCCGGCTGCCCCGTGATGACTGGCGGCCCGTTGACGGCCAGCGTGGCGGCGGAGCTGGGGACGCTGCCGCCCAGATTGCTCGCCACCACGTCGTAGGTGCCCGCGTGGGTGAGTTGCACGTTGCTGACAGTGTAGGTGCTGCCAACTGCTCCCGAAATGGTCGCGCCATTCTTCCGCCACTGATAGGTGGGCGACGGGCTGCCGGTGGCGGAGGCGGTGAACGTGGCCGTTTGCCCGATGTCCACGGTTTGATTCTGCGGCTGGGTGGTGAAGGAAGGTGCCACCGGGTTGTTCACCGTCAGCGTCGCGGCGTCGCTGGTGACAGACCCAAAGGAATTGTCCACCACCACGCGGTAGCTGCCGGCGTGGGTCGTCTGCGCGGGGTTGATGGAGTAGGTGGAGGCGGTCGCACCGCTGATGTTGGCCGAATTCTTTTGCCACTGGTAAGTGAAGGGCGTGGAGCCGGAGACCGAAACGGAAAATGAAACGCTCTGCCCCGCGAACACGGTCTGGCTGGAAGGCTGAGAGGAGATGATGGGGCTGTTCACCGTCAAAGACGCTGACTGGCTGAAAATGGCTCCGGCACTGTTGCTGACTTCCACGTCGTAGTTGCCGACGCTGGAAGCCTGCACGTTCACCACGCTGTAGCTGCTGGAAGTGGCCCCGGAAATGAAACTCCCGTTCTTGCGCCAGCGGTAGGCGAGCGTCTGCGTCCCGCTGGCCGTCACGGAAAACGTCACCGTCTGTCCGATGGACGCGGTTTGCGATTGCGGCTGGGCCGTGATGGTCGGAGCCACGGCGTTGCCGCCGTGGAGCCGTGCCAAGAACAGGCGGGAGACACCCGCGACTTGAGTGAAGTTGCCGCCAAGCAGGATTTTCCCGTCCGCTTGCAAAGCCAGCGAGTGAACCAGCGTTGGGACGCCAGCCACCGCGAACGTGGTGTCGAGGGAGCCATTCGCGTTCAGGCGGCGCACGGCGTTGCCGCCGACCAAGACCTTGCCATCCGCCTGCAAGGCGACGCTGCGGAGAGTCTGACCGGCAAGCGGGCTGGTGAACGTGGTGTCGAGGGAGCCGCCGGTGTTCAAACGCGCCACCGCCGGAGCGCTTTGGCTGTTGAAGGTCGAGAAATCGCCGACGACGATGAGCTTGCCGTCCCCTTGTGCGGCCACGTCTCGAATCACGTTGCCCGCGCCTGTGCCGACGACAAACCCCGTGTCCAACGTGCCGTTGGCGTTCAGCCGGGCGATGCGGTTGCGCGCAGTCCCATCGTAGGAAGTGAAGCGCCCGACAATGACGATTTTGCCGCTTGGCTCCACCAGCAGCCCATAAACCTCGTCATTCGCACCCGTGCCCGGAGTGAAAGCCGAGTCCAAGCTGCCATCCGCGTTCAGCCGTGCGACGCGGGGAACGGAACTGCCCCGATAGCTGGTGAAGCTGCCGCCAATGAGGATTTTCCCGTCCGATTGCAACGCCAGCGCAAAAATGTAGTTGTCCGGGCCGGTCTGTGGGTCAAAGGACGTGTCCACGCTGCCGGAACTCGTCAGCCGGGCAATGAACTTGCGGGTGGTGCCGTTGACGGAGTTGAACTCGCCCGCGATGAGCACCTTGCCGTCAGACTGGACTTTCAGCGCGTTGATTTGCTGCGGGGTGCTGGCGCTGAAACCCGTGGCCGAACCGCCGCCGGGCAGCAGGAGCTTGAGGTAGCCGGCGCTGGAAAATGCGCCCGCAACCAGAATGTTGCCATCGGAGCGGACGTGAATCGCGTTCACCCAGCTATTGAGGGTGCTCTGAGCATCGAAGCTGGTGTCCACCGTGCCTGGCTGCGGCTGGGCGACAGCGAGCACGGGCAAGAGCGCAAGCAGGAGCGCGGGAAGCAATCGCAGTTTGGTTCGCGTCTCCGGCATCGTCGGGAGGATAGAAGCGGGAGGCACTTCTGCAAGTGCGCTTATAGGCGAAAACCCTTCAATCGCGGTTTGCGGCTGCCTCGCCAAAGCCCTCCAAAAGTCCAAGCAACTCGCGCTCGTTGCGGTTCAGTTGCCAGCAGACGGCGTCACGGGCGGCGGCGTAGGCGAAGGCGGCGCAAGCCCATGTCCGGCCCGGCCCGTCGTAATAGGCGGACTCGCGGCGCACCATCCACGCGGCGAGTGGACAGGGACGGCCCGCGCCTTGCCGAAGCAGGTAGTCAATCATTTGCTGGCGGACGTGCTCACCGGTTGGCACCTTCCGGCCCATGCCAGCCAAACTCCCGAGCCTCTCACCCACAAGACCGCGAACTGCACGGAACAAGACGCGCAAGGAGCCGAGGATCAAGGCGGCTTGGCTGGACGCAAACCGGCCGGGATTGAATGCCTCTGAGTTGCAGCGATTGGTATTCGCTGAACTCGCGGGATGCTGGCACTGTGGCCGACAAGCTCGCCTGCTAGGGACACCACGGGCGGGTTCGACATGGGAGAATTACGCGGTCGAAGTGCTGGCAGGAAGAATGCGGGAGGAACTGGCGCATCTGAAGGTGCTTGGTGACGCTGGCGACGATAATGCCATCGCTTCGTTTGCACTCCTGACAGACGAGATGGTTCGGGCGCTCAACTCGTGGGCGGATGGCGAGCGGAAGCCGGTTTTGCAGCAAGTCGCGATGAAACGCTTTGCGTGGCCGATGCGGATAGGCACGCGCAAGCCGTTTGGAGATGACGTTGAGCGGCTCAAAACTGACTTGAAGCCAGGGGGCGCTACGATAGCCGCAAACAAGAACGCCAGATTCAACCCGGCAAGCAAGTTCGGGAAGGTCGCAATGCAGTTGCTAGACCGCATCGAACGATGGCGCACTTATCCGAAGGGCGCGTTTGTGTTTGGGCCAATTCCCGAGTGGGCACGCGAGGCGAGGGAGTTGCCAGCGTTTTCCGGGAAAGCCCCGCCTGCCGAAAGGGTGGAATGGCAGACGGTGGTGAAGAAGCTCTTGGACGAGGATTTCAAAGACGGCATGAGGGCCGAGAGCTACCGCGCTCTAATCACCGCCCCGAGCCACAAGCCACGGTGGAAGGGAGTAGTTCGGGACAAGGTTTTATCGGAATTCGATTCGCTGTGGGGGACAAATCGGTAGCGGAGGGTCGGATGTTCCGAGTTCACACGCCAGTTTGGGAACGGCGTGCCAGTAGTCGCAGACGTGCAAGACTAGTCCGCAATGAAGCACGATGCTCAAATCCCGGATGTCTCCACGGGTTCAATTTTGGAGGCGCAAGTTGTCACTGACAAGCGGGGGTTCGCGGCACGGTGGCAGCTCTCACCTCGGACGATCTCCAACTTTCTCGCACAAGGTATGCCTCATTGCCGCTGCGGCGAGCGCCGCGTCCGCATCGTCGTCTGCGAAGGGGACGCTTGGATGAAGGAGCGATTCGGCACGCGCCGCCTTGGCCCTGCCAATTCCAAGTTGGAGGCGGTGTGAAGCAGCCAAACGAGGAAGTGCGAGGGTGGGCGAGCAGCAAGACATTCCGGTGCGGCCCCTACTGGCACGCGCTGGCGGCCGTGCGTTGGCAATTTTTCGGTCATCTCACCTTCAAGCGCGAGTCGGATTCCGAACCAAGGCGGGTGGCCCGATTTGGTGCCATGCTCCGCCCGGTCGCCTACCGCTGGCACGCTCACTTTCCCCGGCTTCTCTGGTGTCTGCGGCAGGAGCACGGCGACTTGGGCGGGCTGGTGCATTTCCATTTTCTCCTCGCGGGACTGCCTCCCCGCGCTGTCACGTCCCGCACCTGTCGCGACTTGGAAAGGTTGTGGCTGCGGAAGGGTGGGGGAAGCGCTGTGGTTACGTTGTATGACCCCGCACTGCGCGGCGTGGCATATATGCTGAAAGTCTCGGCTCAGGGTTCGCGGTCCCGCGCTGGCCGCGAGTCCGCGAAGTTTGGGCCGGAAGATTGTGAACTCATGCTGTCAGACGGACTCAGAAGGTTTCTGGGCCTCCGCCGCTAGCAGCCCGTTAAAAAATCACGCCAATGCGTAACGCGTGAAACAACCTGCGCGTCCACCGTGGGCATGGCACTGGGACGACGCACGGCACGGCAAGAGGAACTCTTCATCCCCACGGCGG
>Ga0172376_10000190_pt1 | contig 79123 bp, 54 predicted proteins | sample Lak35m_FD_121114 | JGI IMG/M metagenome (GOLD analysis project Ga0172376, IMG submission 121114) | Freshwater microbial communities from Kabuno Bay, South-Kivu, Congo - kab_092012_35m | ecosystem: Environmental > Aquatic > Freshwater > Lake | place: Democratic Republic of the Congo: South-Kivu... | reverse complement strand
TCGACCGCCAGATGGGTCAGAAACTGGTTAATTTCCCGATCCGCCATTTCCGCCGGATGGACCCACCTGCCGCGCTGCTGTTTGTGAAAGCGAAGGAATTTTTCGATCCACCGCAGATACGCTTCTTCGGTGCGAATCGACATGTGCCGCATCCGCATCAACTGCCGAGCCTCTTCCATCAACGGCGACTTTTGTGGTTGCGATATGTCGGTTTCTGGCCTAATAATTTTTCCAGAACTCGGCAACAAAGGGGCCCAGCAACCCGGCCTAACCGCCCCGCGGCTTTGGCCGGACCATTTTTTTTGGAGATGCTTGACAGCACACGAAAAGTATGCGGAACACTTCCGCGTTGTCAATCCTGCGATATGCAGAAAGCGAATCTGTAGAATATATGTTACGCTACGGAGAAGTTACATGAATACGATCGAAACGAACAAGGTTCGCTTGGCTTGCCCAACGTGCGGCATCTCGGAAATCACTTCGAAACAAGATGACTACGCTGTCAAGTATTTTGCCATTCAACGAGATGACAGTCTCGGCACAATTAAGAAGGCGATTTGCCGAACGTGCGCCAGTGCAGCAATCATTCAAGAGCACCACGGCGATTGAGACCTTGACGTTTGGGATCAGTAGACCAACATTCAAGACTGGCAAAACCGTAGGATGTCCATCCCAGGCTAAAGCACGTGAGCCAGAATCGATCTCAGCGGAACGGCCTTGCGTGTTAGTCGTCGAATGGCCATTTCGGATTTTAAGCGTAACAATGCCGTGAACCGGAGCGGCGAAATCGTGCGGTTTTAAAATAGAAAATCCTTCGTCGCCGCCCGGTTACGGCTGCCGTTCGACTTTAATTGTCGCTCGGGGCTGAGTGAACTCATGTCAGTGCCACCACTCTCACACCACCATCACCCCGCAGTCAGATTTCGTTTTGCCGAAACTGCTGAGCGGTCGCAACTGTGTGTTTTTGGACATCCTAAGCGGTCCAAACGGATGATAACCCGGGGCGATGTGAGAGTCCGAGAGGGGCGAAAGTTGTGTGGGAAATTGGGGGGGCCGGGAGGCGGGGCGGTGATGATATCGCGCTGTTTGTCGGGGCAGAGAGTCTGAGATCTCGGGTGTCGTTGGAAGTCGTTACCAGCGTTGGCGAGTGTTGCGGGCAGTGCGTTGGCGGCAGCTTCGGCTGAGTCTCAAAACGCGGCGGTCGGTGGATTTTGATTTTGCTGAAACTGCTGGAGGGCGGAAGGTTCGATGGATGATTGCCGGGTTTTGGTTGTCGTGGGAGTATCGAGTGGTCGCCTTCGCAGGAGGCGTCAGGATGTCTCAAAAAACATGCTCGCCAGCCTGCGTCCGCGATCTGCTGCTGCAGATGAGATCACTCTGCTGCAGTCACGATGTGGAAGTGCCGGACTTTCGAGATGTCTCCGGGATGACTGCCGCGGAGTTTCGCTCTCTCGGAATGACGCTTGCCAGCCAACTGCCAACCGAATCACTCACGGCTCTGCTGCCGGATAACTGGGCCACGAATAATCCACAGCACGTGCTTGTGCATCGCATTGAAGAATCTTGCCGAGCCGCCGATCGAAGACGCGATAAACGCGAAAGTCGCAGGCGTATTGCCACCACTCCCGCAGGGACAGAGACAGCTGCATCGCCACCTGATCCATCAAACACGGGACCACCAAAGTCTAATGCTGCAGGACCGGCTGCAACATCACGCGAGCCGTAGTGTGATCTGGCCACCCATTGCCGTACAAACTTTTCTATCGAGCAGTGCCGCCGCGCGCTCGGTGATAAGTTCAGACCAATGAATTGCGATCGTCAGGCGATGACCGATCCCTGCGGATCTGCGCTGAGAAGATTGATTGCCATGCCCGCAGCTCGCACTGGATGGCGTGAACGACTGCGCTGTTCGTCGTATCTTTAGGAGCCCCAACGCCGATCGCGGGTTTTCCGGACAGACATTCCGGATCAGCACACAGCAGGCCTCGCTCAGTCCTCTGCCGAAAGCGTCTCTTCCCAATCCTATTGATTGCCGCTTCCCACCGGTGATCCTCGACGCCGAGAATGCCGAGACGCGCGTGGTGGCGGTTCCAACCAACTCTTGCCGTTCCTGAGTCACGATTGCAACGAGCAAGTCACACCCCTGGGCTCAGCCCTAACCGTTGCAGGCGCTCAGCAGGCAATGAGGCAATCAGCAGGCCCCCAAGCTCGCCCCCCACCGGCCACCACTTTCGATGTCATCCCCCTCCCTCGCCGTCGCCTTCGGCGGCCGAGGGCTGGGATGGACTTGTCGGACGCTTACCATCGCAATTGCCAGTGAATTCGTGGGGCTGCCATGAAAATCTCAGAAGAACCATCTGAAGTGGTCTGGGTGGACGGACCGGAGTTCGGCTATTTCGACTACGACCACGACTCCCAACTTATGCGCTACATTCCCGCCCCAGACAACTGTGACAGCATCGACACGTTCGTCGTCTATGCGACCAACCCACAGGGCGACTGGGACATCGCAAGGTTCTTTTTCGATCCCGCAACCCGAGAACTGACGTTCGCCAAGGATCGTCGTGTTTTTGAAATTCCCCGACACGGGCTACTACCGGGAATTGTCCTTCTCCCTCGTATCGAGGAAGAAATCCCTGTCAGAAGACCATGGGAGAGCAGACCGAGAGTTGAGGGGTCGCCATTGCCCTGGTCTTCACCCCAGAACCCGCCGAACATCTATGAGACACCTCTGCCGCAAAGCCTGCCGATTCCAGAAACACAGGATGATCCTCAGGTTCCAGAGCCACGAGTAATGCCAAGACGTTTCCCACACTCAGGGTAGATTTTTTGGATTGAAGACCGTGAGCAACCGTGGATGGGATGGTGAAAGTCGTTCAAAAAAGTGAATTTGCCGCCCACCGGATTGACGTGATGGATCATCGAGCCGATCGTCATGTCCGGGCAGAAGACTGGCATTTTCAGGTCGTCAGTGTCGGACCAGTTTTCCTGAAGGGACTGGTCCGACAGACCCCGAGACTCTTCCTGGCCGGACATCCTGAAACGCGAACTGGAAACTTGCGGAAACTGTCGACCGCACCATTCAATAAAGCTCGCAGCCAATTTCGGTGCGTCATGGAACTTCCATAGAGCCGTGCCAGCAGCAGTGGCACAGCGACAGCACGAGACGATCCACTCGGCTGGGCCGGCATTCCGGTTCCAACATTCACCTGCATCCCACGTGACAACTGGCTGACCGACGACGAGAAGCAGGCAATCATCAAGTTCCATTCCGACCATCCGCTTGAAGGCTATCGACGTCTGACCGTGCCGTCCTCATTGTCTTCTCTGGAGGGAAGGTCTGCCGGGGCACTTGATCACATCTATGGACAAGGGAGAAACTCATGCGACTGACACGACATGCATGGATCCGATTGGGCTTCGTCGTATTTGCTCTGCTCGGATCTCCCGGCGAAATCCTCGCCCAGTCTCTGTTGGACAGTGAGTCGCTCACGCCCTCAGAGGCTCGAACACTGGCGACAAAATACCATTCCCATAAGTCGTTTCTGACGCTCACTCATCTCAGGGAGCTGGACCCCGCCGTTGCCAGGGAGCTGGCGGTGACCAACGGCAGCCTGGGTTTCTCAGCGCTGCAGGTTCTGAGTCCCGCGGCGGCTCACGAGCTGGCATCGCACAAGGCCGTGCTGGAGCTGGATGCTCTTCCGGAGCTTTCTCCGGAGACCGCAAAAGTCCTTGTGAAACATGGCGGAGCGTTGTCGATGAAGTCGGCACAACTGAGTGACGAGACGCTGTCCGTGCTGTCGCAGTATTGAGGCTTGCTGGTGCTGGGCCTGACAAAAGAGTCGCAGGAACAGGCACGCATTTTCTCGGAGCATCAGGGGCGACTTCACTGAACGGCGTTGCAGTGGCTCGAGAGCGAGCGTGTGGAAGAGACTCTGTCACAGCATCGGGGTGAACTGAGGATCCAGGGTCTTCGGTCACTGACCTCTGCTGCACTGGCGGCGAAACTCGCGAAGCCCGAAGGTCATCTCGATCTGCGTCTGCTGACTTCCTGTACAAATGACTGCCTTGAAGAGCTTGTCCGACACAAAGGGACGCTTGATATCGGTCTGACGGAAATTACGCCCGCGCAGGCTCGTCTCCTGATTCACCGATGAATGCAGTTGGATCCTGCAGACCCACAGTGATAAGCTGATGCTCAGCGGTCTTGAGACCCTGTATGACTCCCAACTTGCGGCAAAATTCGCCTCAGGGAGACCGAAGTTTATGCGTTTCTACCGCCTGACACAACTCAACCCCGAAGTGGCTCGATCCCTGGTCGCCGCCAAATGTCCGCTGCTTTTGAAGAAACTGGAATCGGTCTCACCGGAGCTGGCCATGGTGTTTGCCGTCCACGAGGCAAATCTTGATCTGGCGGGAGTGAAATCCACCAGCCCAGAGGTCGCTCAGATTCTGGTCCGTCACAAGAAACGCCTGATCCTGACTGGCCTGACCAACGTTTCACCTGAAGTTCTGGCGATCCTGCAGAAGAATCGAGGCATCCAGTTGCCTCGCCCTGAAAATCCTTAGGCACAGCAAGGAAGCAAATCACGGAGCATGGCACCTGAATGGTTGGTACTTGAATGGTGCGGGAAATTCTGAAGCGGAACGGCTACTCGCCAACGTTCGCCAAAACAATCGTTCTCGTACTCGTACTTGAGAGAATCCTGTCGATGCCCACCCGGCTGATTTAACGAACCAGCGGTGGATCCGAGGGAGCGAATCGAGTACGGCCCCAACGCCGAAACCTGACGAACCAGGAGATGCAGCGGAGCGAAAATGGCGTTCCGATTTTTTCACAAGTCTCACACTACCATCACCCCGCAGTGATATTTCGTTTTTGCCGAAACTGCTGAGCGGTCCGGACGGATGATAACCCGGGGCGATGTGAGAGTCCGAGAAGGGCGAGAGTTGCGGGGGAAATGGGGACTGGGGGCCGGGTGGCGGGTGGCGGGTGATGGGAGGTGGGTGGCGTGGTAGCGGGAGGTGTGGTGATATCACGCTTGCAGCTGCGGCTGAGTCTTAAACGCCGGCGGTCGGTGGATTTTGATTTTGCTGAAACTGCTGGAGGGTTTGAGTTTTGCGGGCTGACTGCCGGGTTGAGGTTGCCGTGGCGAGGTCTGGGCGTTGTTGGACGATGTCAGCAGGGCTGATGATGGTGTTCCGGGCTGTTTCATGGGGGGGGGGGGGGGGGGGGGGGGGGGGGGGGGGGGGGGGGGGGGGGGGGGAGTTTGGGGGGGGGGGGTTGGGGGGTGTGGCGGGGGGGGGGGTGGGGGGGGGGGGGGGGAGACGGGGGGGCGGGAGACGCGGGGTCTGTGGGAACTTTGCGGGTGAGCGATTCGTTCTGCGGTGAGTTGCAAAAATCCGGGTGCTGGGTGTTTGGTTGTTTTTTCGTCGTTTGTGGTTCTGGGCACTGGGGGGGCGTGGCGCGGCTTTCCGTCTGTGGCGGTGAACTATAGACTTTGCGGTCAGTGCACCGGCTGTCGGCAGGCCGGGTGTGTCTGGCGGAACTGAACCGAGCTGGTGTGGAGCGAGCAGATGCGATGGTCATGTGGAATTGTGCTGGTGGCGGCTGTGATGCTGCAGTTGTTTCCGCACGGGCTGGTCATAGCGGACGATCCTCCGACGGCAGCGGAGCGAGCGCGGCAGGATTTTGAGTTGATGCGTTTGCTGGCGGAGGCATACGAGCAGGTGGATACTCAGTATGTCCGCGAGGTTGATCGGCGCAAGCTTGTGGATGCGGCGATTCGCGGGATGCTGAAGGAGCTGGACCAGTATTCCACCTGGGTGCCACCTGAGGAGCTGGGTCGTTTTGAGCAGTATCTGGAGCAGGAATTTGTGGGAGTCGGGATTCAGGTGCAGCAGGGTGTGGGTCGTCTGGAGATATCGACGGTGCTGCGAGATTCGCCGGCGTGGCGTGCGGGAGTGCGGCCGTCTGATCTTTTGCTGGAGGTCGACGGGACTCAGGTTTCGATGCTGAGTCCTGGTGAGGTTTCGAAGCTGATTACAGGTCCACTGGGTCGAGTGGTGATTTTGGGTGTGCAGCATCCGGGATCGACGGAGCTGTCGAAGCTGGAGGTGGTGCGTGAGAAGATACAGATGCCGACGGTGACGGGTGTTTCGCGAACCGAGACGGGCTGGAGGTGGCTGCTGGACGGTGCCAGGCCGGTGGCCTATGTGCGGATGGCTCATTTCAGTCGGGTGACGACGGGGGAATTCCGTTCGGCATTGCGTGAGATTGCTGAGCTGAAGCCGGAGGCATTGATTGTTGATCTGCGTTCCAATCCTGGTGGTCTGATGGACACGGCGATTGAGGTGGCGGATATGTTTTTGGAGAGTGGCCGGATTGTGTCGATGAGTGGTCGAGCGGTGAAGGAGCGGGTGTGGGATGCGAAGTCCGGTACTGAGGTTGCTCTGGGTTTGCCTTTGGCGGTGCTGATTAACCGGCAGTCGGCATCGGCGAGTGAGGTGTTATCTGCGGCGTTGCAGGACCGGGAGCGGGCTGTGGTGATGGGTGAGCGCAGTTTTGGCAAGGGGAGTGTGCAGACGGTGGTGCGGATGGAGAATGGTCGTTCGGCGATGAAGCTGACGACAGCCGGTTATGTGCGTCCGAGCGGTGTGAACATTCATCGTTATCCGGATTTGAAGGCTGAGGACGACTGGGGAGTGAAGCCTTCTGAGGGTCATGTGGTGGTGCAGACGGACGAGCAGTTTTCGGCGTGGCTGAAGCAGCGTGATCAGCGGGACGGACTGGTTCCGGGTGGAGATTTGTCGGCGGTGCTGTCGGCGGACGAGGCTCTGCGTCACGCGGTGGAGTGGGCGCACGGTTTGCAGACTGCGGGGCAGTAATGTTTCAGATGGATCAGAAGTTCCAGCTGCACAGTGAGTTTGCACCGGCTGGTGACCAGCCGAAGGCGATAGATTCGCTGGTGGCGGGTGTGCGGGACAACCGCAGGACTCAGGTGTTGCTGGGAGTGACGGGATCGGGCAAGACGTTTACGATGGCGAATGTGATACAGCGGATGCAGCGTCCGACGCTGGTGCTGTCTCACAACAAGACATTGGCGGCGCAGCTGTATTCTGAGTTTCGCGAGTTTTTTCCGCAGAATGCGGTGACGTACTTCGTCAGTTATTATGATTATTACCAGCCCGAGGCATATATTCCGCAGCGGGACATTTACATCGAGAAGGACGCATCGATCAATCAGGAGATTGATCGTCTGCGTTTGCTGGCGACCAGTGCGCTGGTCAGTCGCAGTGATGTGATTGTGGTGGCGACGGTGAGCTGTATTTACGGTCTGGGTTCGCCGAAGGACTATCTGGCGATGATGGTGCCTCTGCATGTGGGTCAGCAGGTGGATCGGGACAGTCTGTTGTTGCGGCTGGTGGACATTCAGTATGACCGGAACGATTTTGACCCTGCGCGGGGCAAATTTCGGGTGCGGGGTGATGTGATTGAGATCTGGCCGGCGTATGAGGAGTTTGCGTATCGGGTGGAGCTGTGGGGTGATGAGATTGAGAAGCTGAGTATGATTGACCCGGTATCGGGTCGGGAATCGCAGTCGCTGCGTGAGATTTACATCTATCCGGCGAAGCATTTTGTATTGCCGCAAAGTCGTATTGATGCGGCGCTGGATGAGATTCGGGAGGAGCTGGACGCGACGCTGAAGGTGTTTCAGCAGGAGGGGAAGTTACTGGAGGCGCAGCGGCTGGCCGCAAGGACTCGTCATGACCTTGAGCTGATGAAAGAGACGGGATTTTGTCCGGGGATTGAGAACTACAGTCGTGCGCTGGCGGGTCGGAAGCCCGGTGAAGCGCCGTACACGCTGTACGACTTTTTTCCTGAGGATTTTCTGCTGTTTGTGGACGAGTCGCATGTGACGGTACCGCAGATTCGAGCGATGTATGCGGGCGATCATGCGCGGAAGACGACGCTGGTGGATCATGGATTTCGGCTGCCGATGGCGAAGGACAACCGGCCGCTGAAGTTTGACGAGTGGAATTTGAAGCCGTCGTATCGGGTGCTGGTTTCAGCGACGCCGGGTAACTGGGAGCTGGATCAGACGGACGGCGAGGTCGTGGAGCAGGTGATTCGTCCGACGGGTCTGGTGGATCCGGAGATCCACGTCGTACCGGCTCGCGGTCAGGTGCCGCATTTGCTGGCGCAGATTCGTGAGCGTTCGGGGATGGGGGATCGGGTGCTGGTGACGACACTGACGAAGCGGCTGTCGGAGGATTTGACTCGTTACATGAAGGAGGAGGGAGTGCGGTGTCAGTGGCTGCATTCTGAGCTGAATGCGGTGGAGCGGGTGGAGATTCTGCGAGAGCTGCGTGAGGGGAAGTATGACGCGCTGATTGGCGTGAATCTGTTGCGTGAGGGTCTGGACCTGCCGGAAGTGTCGCTGGTGGCGATCATGGACGCGGACAAGGAGGGTTTTCTGCGGAGCGAGACCAGTCTGATTCAGACGATTGGCCGATCGGCTCGAAACGTGAATGCGCGGGTGATTTTGTATGCGGACACAGTGACTGAGAGCATGCAGCGGGCGATTGACGAGACGAATCGTCGGCGGGCGCTGCAGCTGGAGTATAACGAGCGAAACGGGATTACTCCTGAGACGATTCGCAAGGCGATTCGGCGGGGTATTGAGGAGGAGATTGAGGCGCGTCAGGTGGAGCGTTCGGCAGCGGGAGCGGCCAGTGAGTCTCAGTTTGTGACTCAGGAGTATCTGCGTGAGCTGGAAGGGGAGATGCTGGAGGCAGCAGAGGAGCTGCAGTTTGAGCGTGCGGCGCAGCTGCGTGACCGGATTCATGAGCTGAAGAAGAAGCTGGGTGAGCCGGTTCCTGAGGAGGAGTCGGCAGATTCTCCTGGATTTGCTCGGCGTGGTGGTGGCGGTGGTCGTGGACGTGGCCGAGCGGCGGGTGGCGGAAAAGGTCCCGGGGGTGCTCGAGGTGGCGGTCGTCGGAGAAAATAGCTGGCTGGGCTTCAGTGGGACTGAATGAAACGGCGGGAATTTCCGGGAAACTCGTGTCTGGTCCGGCTGTAACGGTTGCAGCATGCAGGGCACGGAGATTTCGCATGCCGGGCTCGGATTTTCATTGACATTCGTCGGACGTCTGTTCCGGCTGTGCGGACTGCGCCTTGTTTCGCGCGCCTGCGTTTCCTGCCGATCTGTGCACCTGTGACAGGCGATGTAAATCCGTTGAATTCCTGTCTGTGCAGGGTCGATTTTCAGGAGCGAAGGAGGGCCTTATGCTGGTACTATCACGTCAGAGTGACGAGACAATTGTGATTGGTGACAACATCCGTGTAACGATCGTGGAAGTCCGTGGGGACAAGGTGCGTATTGGCATCGAAGCTCCGCGGGATGTTTCTGTGCACCGTCAGGAAATCTATGATGCGATCCGCCGGGACGCTCAGTCTGGTGTGAAGGCTGGCTGAAGCATTTCAGCTGACTGACCGACGCGCGAATGGCCTGCGACAGATTTGATCTGCCGCGGGCCATTCGCGTTTTGGGGGGGGTGGTGCTGGCGTGGTGGCCGTTATTTGCGACTGAGGTTCCAGACGGTATCGGAGTGTTGGCCGCCTTCCAGCATGGCACTGACGACACGAGAGAGCAGTACGAGTGTGGGGCCGTCATCGGGCCATGCTTCGAGGATTTCTCCGAGCTGGCGGGCTGCTTTTTTGAGATCATTTTGTTCGAACAGCAGCAGGGCCTGTTCGTAGCGCTGATTGAGTTCGCGTGAGCCGGCGTCATTGAGTTCGAACAGTTCCACGGGTTCCTGCATATTGACGACTCGCACACGACACAATCTGCGGCGCACAAATTCGGGTCCCAGATGTTGTTCGGCGGCTCGTGACAGGAGGATGCGGGTCTGCAGCTGTTTTGTGACTCCCTGAATGCGGCTGGCCAGATTGACTTCGCGTCCGAGCGGTCCGTATTTGAAGCGGTAGGCGGAACCGGAGTTCCCGGCGCGTGCTTTTCCGGTATTGATGCCGATGGAGAAATCGACATCTTCGCCGATGACGGGGCGCCATTTGGCGGTGAGGGCGGCGCGTCGACCGAGCATTGCCTGAGCGGCTCGAGCGGCCCGAACGGCGTGATCCGGCTGTACCTGGGGAGCCCCGAACATGCCCATGACGGCATCGCCCACATAATCGACGATGACGCCACCCTCAGCATCGATGCATTCGGAGACTGCTCCGATGACATCGTTGATGAATGAAAAGATGGTTTGTGCATCGACAACTTCGCTGATGGCACTGAAGCGGCGGACGTCACAGAAGATGACTGAGACTTCGACTTCCTGACCGGCCAGCAGATCGGGGTTGTGTTTGAGGTGTTTGGCGAGGCTGGAGGAGAAGAACTGGGCGAACAGAGTCTGATTTCGCTGGGATTCTGCTTCCTGCTGCTGTCGATCCAGTTCGGCAGCGACGGAGAAGGCCAGCAGTTCCATGAGGTTGGCGTCCATTCTGGAGATGTCGGTGGCCATGCTGAGCTGACTTTCCGGCAGTCGCTCGCCGTAAAGGACTCCGAGGACGCGGCGTTCGCGGCTGACGATGGGCGAGGCGATGACGGCGTCGAGGCGAGCCACACTGGCGGTGGGGCTGTATGTGCCGGACGTCCAGAAGGTGCGGCAGTGCTGCAGGACTTCCTGCAGCACGAAGGCACTGCAGGGGCGACCTTCTGAGTGCAGTTCGCGGACCTGCACCCACTGATCGTTGATGTACAGCAGGACTCGAGCGGCATCGAAACCCACAACGCGAACGGCGCCATTGACGGCAGCGGCGTACAGGCCTTCGGCATTGCGAGCATTGCGGAAGACTTCCATCGTCTCCTGCAGGACTCGCAGAATATGTGACAGGCCGGAATCGGAAGCGGCATCTTCGATCTGCAGTGGCCGGGCAAATTCGTCAGAAAAATCCAGCATCTGGCCGGGGGCCATGCTGATGTTTACGAGGCTTTCCAGTCCGGAGTCTTCTTTGGAGATGGTCTGGGGGGTGCTGAGCACCACAGTGTGGCCGGAGGCGAACTGCAGGGTGACGGGCAACGGGAATTCGCCGCTGCCGCCGGCTTCCAGCGAGCTGCTCTGGTCGATCCGCACATCGACGGACGTGCTGATGTTGGTGAGCCGTACGGCATTTGCACCGCTGCGGGTGGCCTGCAGCTGTCGCCGGGCCACTTTTTTGTTGTCCAGTGACGCCATGACGATGCGAGTGACACCGCTGGAGGCGGCGACGGAGCCGGGCCCCTGTTCACCCTGCTGCTGTCGTCCGAATTCCAGCGGTCCCTGGAGCTGGCCTTCGTAGAGCAGTACGTCGTTATCGGTGATCCTGACCTGCAGCGGCATATTCAGCGTCCATCAATTGCGTTGAAGAACGCATCAATTCCTTCGCGATACTCAGCCGGGATCTCTTCGCTGGTATTTCCGGTAGTCTGTCGGACGCCGCGTTCCTGGATCACGGCAGCGGCATCTGCATCGGGTCCGAAGTGTTCGAGGGCTGCGCGGTCTGTGGAGCCGCTGCCGCCACCGCCTGGGCTGGACCCGCCACCGCCACCGCCGCTGCGCGGGTTGGCGCGGCGGGTCTGCAGCAGCAGTTCGATCGCTTCAGTTTCGGCGGCGATCACGGGACCGTCGGTGCGGGGAGTCTGCAGGTGTGTCCATGCATCGCCCATGGCGTGACCGACGGCTTCCAGCAGGCCGATTTCGCGGCCGAATTTTTCACCGCCGTCAGGCAGGGCTTCAATGTCTGTGATCACGTCTGAGACTCGTTCGTACAGGCTTTGCTGTACGGCGGAGAGTTCGCTGACGGACTGTGTCCAGCGAGTGGTATCATCGACGGTTTTTTGAGTGGCGCGAGTCTGTTCGCGGAGATCCATTTCACCTTCCAGAATTCGCATGACTTCCAGAATGATCTCGGGCGGCAGGCTGGCACTTTTGCCGGGTTTGCACTGACCGCATTTGGAGGGCGAGACCAATTCTTCGGCCCAGCGATCGAGTGTATCGGCCCAGAGTTCAGCGCGTGAGATTGATTCGCCGGTGCGATTACTGCGAATGACGTCTCCGATGGCTGCGACTTTGGCGACTGCCTCCTGATCTTCCATTTCTTTGAGGATGCGTACGAATTTGGCTTCGTTGCGGCGGTCGGCGTAAGCCTGGAGATCATCCTGGATGATTCGCAGTTTCTGACTTTGGGCGGTTTCGCGAGCAGCCGCGGAGCCGTTGGCTTTGTCGACTGGCTGGGCGGCTTTGCCGGACTGCACGCCAAACCCGTCATAGAGTGATCTGTTGAGGCTTTCGGCCACTGCCAGTTGTTCTCGCGAAGCGGCTTTGAAGCGTTTTACAAAAGTGCTGTCTTCGAGATCGTCGAGAATCATCTGCAGCTGTTCGCGGACTTTCAGGAATTCGGCCAGCAGATCGGCCTGCTGGTGAACGGACTGGTCCATTGGCTGATCGCCTTGCGGCTGGTTCTGGCCCTGCGGAGGCTGGGGGCCGCCCTGCACGACGGTTGAGGGCAGACCGAGTTTGGAACTGGAGGGTTTGCTGCCCTGCTGCTGCTGTTCGGCCGGTTTTTGATCCGGGGCATTAAAGCCGGATTCGACATCGGTGATGGTGGGAGTCTGGTTGCTTTTGGGCTGAGGTGCGGCTGCTGATCGCGAGGCTGCGGCCTGTGACAGCAGTTTGGCGACCGACGGCATACGGTTCTGGGAAATATCCTGCAGCTGCTGCAGACCCTGAGCCCATGTTTCGACGTGTCCGGCGAGGATTTCGCGGTTCCGCATGGCCTGACGGATCAGGTCTTCTCCGTGCATGACGACGGCGTCCAGTCGCTGTCCGTTGGCTTTTTCGGCGGCTGCCTGCTGTTCAATCTGCCGTCGCACCGAAGGCTGATCAAACTGCTCGGCCGACATTTGCCGGATCTGTCGATTGACATCGTGCAGGCGCATTTCTTCTTCGTAGACGTCGTCGGCGGTACCGGCCCAGCGACGCAGCTGTTCCATCAGCCAGACGGCATGCTGTTCGGCCGTCATGACGTGAATAACGATGGGTGACGAGTAAACTTTGCCGCGGCCGGCGAGATAATCTTCGGCCCAGGCTCGCAGTTCCAGAGTCTGTGCGGGGACCTTTTCTGTGGCGGCACAGAAAACGGTTTGTCCGCCTGTTTTGAGCAGTTCGGGCGAGCCCTGTTCGACCAGTCGGCTGCCCTGCTGTGGTTCGGGGTTATTGACGGGGTCGGCGATTCCGCGCCATTCGATTCCGACCTGTCGCAGTCCGAAATCGTCGCGTGACTGAAGATCGAATTTGACGGCGTCGGTATCGAGCACGACGGCCTGCGGTTCGAGTGCTTTCAGCTGCACATCCGGCTGTCGGTCATCGACGGCATTGACCTGCACTTTGAAGGCCGTGCGGGCAGCGAGTCCGAGTATGTCCTGCCACTGCAGTTCGAGCGATTCAGGGGCGGTGACGGATCGCTGAGCTGACTGCAGCACGGATTTTTGTACGCTGGCGGGCTGGCCATTGATCGAAGCACTATTGAGTTCGCGGCTGACTTCGGCCTGAATGGTGGCCTGTGAGCCTTTGAGAATGGACACGGCGCCACCGCGGATGTCGAGCCGTACCGGACGGCTGTACTGGAGGTAGGCTGGCAGGGTGACGAGTGCGGTGGCGGACTTGAGTTCCGGGCGTTCGGCCACATCGAGCTGAATCTGACCGGTCCAGTCCCCGACGCGAAGCTGGAGCAGATCCTGCTGAGTGCGACCGGGCAGACTGAAGCTGTACCGGTCTGAATCGAGGCTGGCTGCCAGCCGGCGACCGGACACTGCGGCTGAAGCCTGAGCTGGTCGCCAGCGGGACTGGTCCTGCAGCTGCAGCTGGAACTGGACATCTTCACCGTGGGGGAGGACCAGTGACCTGGGGACAGGCTGCACAGTGGCGAACGTATATCGCGGGATGGATGACCATGGCAGCAGCCAGCGCAGGGTGGTATTCCAGCCGGCGGCCGGTACGAGGGCGAACAGGAGCAGAGCGAGTGCTGCGGGGACAGCGGTGAGCAGGGCCCAGCGGCGATGTTTCGGCTGTGGGACTGCGTCGGCAAAATCGCGGCCTTTGACCGCCTGATTGACCTGATCAACCGCTGCCTGGGCCAGGCGCAGGCTGGTTGTTGCGGGCAAGCCGTTGTGGACCAGTTCGACCACACCCAGCAGCTGGTCGCCGATGGCTGGGTGGCGACGTTTTAGCAGCAGAGCCACCTGTTCGAGCTGGCGAGTTTTCCAGAACCAGCGATGCAGGCGTGCGGGCAGCAGCAGAGTGAATCCGAGGGTACCGAGGACGAGGGTTGTGGTGCGGGCGACTGCGGACGTGTCGATGAATCGTTCGGCGACGAACAGCAGGAGCCAGGAGACGAGGACACCGCAGAGGGCCGAGAAGAGAGTTTCGGCCAGTTTGATCCGTCGTACCAGGCGGCGGTATGCCAGCAGTGAATGGCGAGTTTCACCGGGGAGCTGCAGCGCGGGCTGTGACATGTCGGAGTTCGCTTTTGCCGTGCGGGTCAGCGGAGTTCGCCTGTGCCGTGCGGGTCAACAGTGGTGATGGCGGGATCCGGGGAGTCATCCGGGGCGTAACGTCGGGGGCAGGTTGTAAAAACGCCGTGTTTTTTGCGGCCTGGCCGTTGCGGGCGGGCCTGTCCAGCGTTTGCTGCCGTTGGCGTTACGAATTCACGAGTGACTCTTTGACGGCTTGAGTGTACGGGAAATTCGCGGATCTGGGGAGAGAAAACCGGGGGAAAAGCGGGGAATTTGCTACCAGCCGACGGACATGTTGGCTTCGATGGCTTTGCGGGCGGCATTCAGGTCGGCGCCGGTTTCCAGCATATAAAGGCGAATGGCGTGCAGTTTATCGCCTGAGGCGCGAGAGAGGCAGTCGCGGGCGACGTCGCAGGGTTTGAACTTTTCGCCCAGTCCGAGCAGTCCTTTGGAGATGACCCAGAGGTCGCGGGGTCGGCGTGTGATGCGGAGAATTTTTTCTTCGGGGTAGTGTTTGGCGGCGATGTGTTCTGCCTGTTCGAGGCTGCTGGCCCAGCCGATCATGATGTGGGCTTCAGTTTCAATTTCAAACAGGGGCATAAACGATCCCTTTGGAGCCGGCACTTTGGGGTGGGGGAGGCGGGGTTCGATACCTGATTGTCTGCCAATGGATCCGGGGCTCTGGTTTGCGATGCAACCCTCGCGCCTGACTCAGCTTAGCAGGACTGGCCTGGCGGGTCGACCGAGTGCACTGTGGCGGGGGGTATCCTGGCCCTGTCAGGCCGGCCGTTTTTCCGCAGCAGGACGTCATTTCAGGCGAGTTAGGCTTGAACAGTTACCTGCTGCGACGCACAATGGCGCTGCTGGATTCTCGAAAATGGTTCACAGGCGGGCAGGAGCAGACGACATGCTGGAGAAAATCCCCGTATCGGGTGCGTTGCGGAAGAATCTGTCGTCGGTCGTTGTCTCGATTCTGTTGAATGCGGGTGTGCTGTTTGGTTTGGCTTTGATCCAGCGAGCGGTGGCGTCGCAGGGTCTGGATCTGATGCTTGAGTCTGTATTTTCCGAAGAGATTCCTCAGGAAGAGATGACTCGCGATCTGCAGCTGGACACGGCACCTGCTGAGACTATGAACGTGATTGCGGGAGGCACACCTTCGACGGCGGTGGGGGCTGCGGCGCAGCCGGCGGCCACTGCTGTGAACGTGCAGAAGGCCAACGTGATGAAGGAGATGAGTATTCGGCCGGTCGTTTCGGGGCTGGCGGTGCCATCCGATGAGATTTTGGCAGAGGATCTGGGTGAGGGTGAGATCACGGGTGAAGTGGGCGCGATGGTGGAGGGCTACGGCGCCGCCATGGGCATCATCACTCAGGAAGTGGTCCGCATGATGCGTCAGAGCAAAGTGACGGTGGTCTGGTTATTTGACGAATCGGGCAGTCTGGCGGATGACCGGAAAGAGATTCGTGAGAACTATCATCGGGTGTATGAAGAGCTGGGTATTGCTGCGAAGCAGGACGCCGACGTGAAGAAGGGTGGCAGTGATCAGTTGCTGACGGTGGTGGCCAGTTACGGTGCTGAGGTTCACGAGTGGACTCCGCGACCGACTTCGGACATAGAGCAGGTGAAGGCGGCGATTGACAAGGTGCCGGTGGACCAGAGCGGTCAGGAGAACATGTGTCAGTCGATTGCTCTGGTGATCAACAAGTACAAGGCGACGGCGGTGCGTGGCAAGCGCAAGCTGGCGGTGATTGTGGTTTCGGACGAATCGGGGGATGACGGTCAGTTTGTTGAGGAGGCGGTTGCTCAGGCTCGCAATGCCAGGGCTCCGGTGTACTTCCTTGGCCGCGAGAGCACTTTTGGTTTTCCGTATGCTCATCAGCGCTGGGTGGACGAGCCGACGAAGGAGGAGTTTTGGATTCGCATTCGTCGCGGTCCGGAGACACCGTTTCCTGAATGTCTGCAGTGGAACGGCCTGCATACTCGCTGGGACGTGCAGAATTCGGGGTTTGGTCCTTACGAGCAGGTCCGAATAGCTCGTGAGACCGGCGGGATTTTCTTTGTTTTGCCGGGTGAGGAGACGACTTTGGTGGGGATGGGTGCGAATGATCGGCGGAAGTATGATTTTCTGGCGATGCGTGAGTATCAGCCTGATTTGCTGGCTCGACCTGCCTATGTTCAGCAGCGCGGTGCCAGTCGTTTCCGCGCTGTGCTTTGGAGTGTGATTTCGACATTAAATCCGAACGAGGACAAGTTGCTGTTCAGTGCTCATGATCCGCAGCTGAGTCTGAGGAACGAGCATTTCCGGTTGTTGTTGCCGGATTTTCGTCAGGACGCGGCAGCGGAGGTTGGCAAGGCGGCTCGTTCGATGAATCTGTGTCAGGTGGCGATTGGCGAGCTTGAGTCGATCAAGGCGCTGCGTTCTCAGGAGGCGTCATTGCGCTGGCGAGCCAGCTATGATCTGGCGCTGGCTCAGTTGTATGTCTTCCGGCTGCGACTGTATCAGTATTTGCTGGCGATGGATCAGCATGCGAACAACATGCCGGCGCCGAAGAATCCGAAATCCAACGAGTGGAATTTCTGGTGGGGTGGTAAGCCGATTGTTCCGGACGAGCAGCAGTTTGATCGTCTGGCGAAGGCGTTTCAGATGAAGCTGACTCGTGATGAGTATCTGGAGATGATCAAGACGGAAGAGACGGCATCGATAGAGCGGATGCAGGCGGTGGTTACGGATCATCCGGGTACTCCGTGGGCTCAGCGTGCTCAGACGGAGCTGAACCTTGGTTTCGGCTTCAACGTGGGTGACCGGCTGTGGGATCCGTCTGGTCGTCGCAGTGAAGCGGCGATGCGGGTGCCGAAGCTGTGATGTGTGCGTCGTGAGCGGTGTGTCCGGCGGCTGTTTGCGGGCGCAGTTTCTGCAGGGCGTGGCGAACTGTCATTAGGCCCTGGGGTCGCGCGTCGCTGTAATGTTTGCCGTGGGTTTTGTCCGGTTTTGCTCGCGTGCTGAATTTGGTGGAACGGCAGCATGTCGTTGAGGCCTCCGATTGCCCCTGGAGAGTTCCCGGGGTTGTCTGGCGGGTGTGATTGATGCGGAGGGAGCTGTTGTCCGTGTTGGAAGAGCTTTTTGATGTTGTGAACGAGCGGGACGAGGTGTTGTATCCGCTGGCTCGCAGTGCGGTGCATCGCCAGTTGCTGCTGCATCGAGCGGTGCATGTCTTTGTGTTTGATTCTCGAGGGTGGCTGTTGATTCATCGCAGGTCTCCGTTGAAGGAGGAATTTCCGAACGTCTGGACGTCGTCGTGTTCGGGGCATGTATCTGCGGGTGAAATTTATGACGAGACAGCGCCTCGTGAGCTGCAGGAGGAGCTGGGGATCACGGGTGTGTCTCTGGAGCGGCTGCAGAAATTTGGGGCGTGTGCGGAGACATCGTGGGAATTCACGGTGCTGTATCGCACGGTGACGGATCAGTCGCTTAGTCCTGATGCGGGAGAAATGACGGCGGTGGAATGGGTCAGTCTGGTTGATCTGGACGTGGCGACGGCGGCGGATCCCGAGCGGTATTCACCGGCATTTTTGCTGTTGTATGGCTGGTATCGGGCTTCATTTGCCTGAACAGCCCGGCCTCTGTAATCTGGCGGCTGTCGAAAGGTTGTGCAGGTGTTTTGGGTGATGGTCCTGAATGGCGGAGTCTGAAGATGTTGCGTCTGGGCAGTGGAATTCTGGCGTGGGCTGGTGTCGTTTTGCTGACGGTTTCTGGAGTGCTGGCGGCTGAGCCGATACGGGTATTGATCGTGGACGGTCAGAACAATCATGGTGTCTGGCCAAAGACGACTCAGATGATGAAATCGTATCTGCAGCAGTCCGGTCGTTTTACTGTGGACACAGCAACGGCAGCTCCGCAGGGCAGCGACCCGAACTTCCGTCCGAATTTTGCGGCTTATCAGGTTGTGCTGTCAAATTTTGGTCATGGGGCTGCACCGTGGCCCGCGGAGACTCGCGACAGTTTTGAGAAGTTTGTGCGTGAGGGTGGTGGCTTTGTGGTGGTGCATGCAGCTGACAATTCCTTTCCGGACTGGCCGGCGTACAACGAGATGATCGGGCTTGGTGGCTGGGGTGGTCGGAACGAGAAGTCAGGGCCTTATGTATATTTTGACAAGCAGGGAAAGCTGGTGCGGGACGAGAGTCCTGGCAATGGCGGCAACCATGGCCCGCAGATTGAGTTTCCGATTATCATTCGGGATCTTGAGCATCCGATTGTGCAGGGGATGCCGCTGGAGTGGCTGCATGCGAAGGACGAGCTGTACGACAAGCTGCGTGGTCCGGCGAAGAACATGCAGATTCTGGCTACTGCGGAATCTCAGATTACTGGTCGTCACGAGCCGATGCTGATGACGATTCAGTACGGTCAGGGTCGCGTCTTTCATACTCCGATGGGCCATGCCGAGTATTCTCAGGAGTGTGTGGGATTTATCACCAGTCTGCTGCGTGGTACGGAGTGGGCGGCGACGGGTAAGGTGACGATTCCGATCCCGGCGGACTTTCCGACGGCGGGCAGTACCAGCAGTCGTGCTGCGGCGAAGTGAGCAGCCTGCAGCCTGCAGCCGGCAGCCTGCAGCCGGCAGCCTGCAGCCGGCAGCCTGGCGGTTGCGGGCTGTGGATGGATTTTTAGCTGAAAGTGCAGACCGATGCTGCTGAAGACGAATTCGATTGCCTTGCTGGCTGTGCTGTTTGTGTTGTCGGGTGTTGCAGCCGCGGATAACTGGCCGCAGTGGCGAGGTGCATCGGGTGACGGAGTCAGCGCTGAGAGCGGGCTGCCGCGTGAGTGGTCGCGGGAGCGGAATTTGGTGTGGCGTGTTGAGCTTCCGGGTGCCGGCAATTCGACTCCGGTGATCTGGGGCGACCGCATTTTTTTGACCCAGCCTCCGGTTGAGAAGAATCAGCGGGGGCTGTTATGTCTGGATGCGGGGACGGGTCAGACGATCTGGTCTCGAACGGTGGAGTGGTCAGGTGCTGATCCAACGCACTCGACAAATCCTTTGTGTTCATCGTCGGCAGTGACGGATGGGGAGCGGGTGATTGCGTGGTTTGGCAGTGCGGGGATTCACTGCTGGGATTTTGATGGTGGGTTGTTGTGGAGTCGTGATTTTGGTGTGCAGGAGCATATCTGGGGCTATGGTGCATCGCCGGTGATCGCGGACGGTCGGGTGTATCTGAATTTTGGCCCGGGTGAAAATTCAGCATTGTATGCGCTGGATGTGAAGACGGGTGCCGTGTTGTGGCAGCGTGCGGAGCCGCTGGACAGGGACGGGACGGGGGAAGCGAAGTATCAGAGTGCTGACTACACGGGCTCCTGGAGTACTCCGGTGTTGCGATCGCTTGCCGGTCGCTCGCAGTTGCTGCTGAGTGTGCCGTTTCGGGTACGTAGTTTTGATCCGGCGGATGGCCGTGAGTTGTGGGTGTCTGAGGGTACTAATGCTTTGTGTTACACGTCACCACTGGTGTCTGGTGACAGTGTGATTGCGATGGGTGGTTATAACGGGATGGCGGTGGCGGTGCGTGCAGACGGCAGTGGTGAAGTGACGGGCAGTCATCGGTTGTGGCGTCATCCGAAGACGCAGCAGCGGATTGGTTCGGGAGTGGTGTATGGGGGGCACATCTACATTCACAACGATCCAGGGATCGCGGAGTGTTTTGATGCGAAGACGGGTGAGCTGAAGTGGGAGCAGCGTCTGTCGGGGCCGGGTGGGAAGGGCACGAACTGGTCTTCGGTGGCTGTGACGGCCGACGGAGTGTGTTATACGCTGAACCAGTCGGGAGATTGTTTTGTGTGGCGAGCATCGCCGGAAGGTTATGAGCAGCTGGCGGTCAACTCGCTGGGAGAATCATCGAACTCGTCGGTTGCGATCAGCAGCGGCCGCCTGTACCTCAGGACTCACAAGGCGCTCTGGTGTGTTGGGCCGTGACGCCTGTGCCGCATTGACGGCCATTTTTGTGGTGGCGTGGCAGGGGGCAGTGTGAAGAACAATTCGATTTCTGCTGAGCTGGCGAAGCGAAAGCTGCATGCGCTGTCAGCGCCGGAAGTCGCAGCGTCCACAACTCGTTTCTTTCGCACGGGTCCGGGGCAGTATGGTGAGGGGGACGTTTTTATTGTTGTGCGAGTTCCAGCGATGCGGGTGCTGGCCCGTGAGCTGCGTGGGCTGCCACTGCAGGAGACTGGGCTTCTGCTGAGCTCTGCGATTCATGAGGAGCGACATCTGGCGTTGCTGGTGATGGTGCTGCAGATGGCAAAATCCTGTGAGCGGCAGCGGGAAGAATTGTGCGACTTTTATCTGGGCGGGACGCGGTACATCAACAACTGGGATCTGGTGGATTGTTCTGCACCTCATGTGGTGGGCAGTTTTTTGCTGCACAAGGCCAGAGAACCGTTGTTCAGACTGGCGGAGTCGCACAGTCTTTGGGAGCGACGCATCGCGATCGTGTCGACTCAGCATTTCATCCGGCACGGCGATCTGACCGATACCTTTTTGCTCGGTCGCAGGCTGCTGCATGATGCGGAGGATCTGATTCACAAGGCGACTGGCTGGATGTTGCGGGAGGCGGGTATCAGGGATGAGAGTTTGCTGCTGGCATTTCTGGATCAGCATGCCCCCGAGATGCCTCGTACGATGCTGCGGTATGCGATGGAGCGACTGCCAGCGGAATTGCGGCGACGTTACCTGTAATCGTCGCTGAATCGCGGTTCCCCTGGGACGGTGCAGCGGTGGGCAAGTTCCGGTGAAACGAGGGGGCAGTGTGGTTTGCCGCGGAAGTTTTCGCGGCCACGGATGCTGTTAGCCACGGATGAACACGGATGAACACGGATGAACGCCGGGAGGCGGGTTTGAACCATGTCTGGACGGGAATGAAGGTGGTCGGGTGGGGGGGGGGGAATCAGGCGGCGGCGAAGTCGCCCTGTGTGAGAGCATAGCCGTACAGATCGAAGACCCAGCGGAGGCGTGTTTCGAGCATTTGGATGGTATCGGTGTCAATTCGGTAGGAGTTTTTGCGGTAGGTGGAGAACCCGGAGACGACTTTGCGGATGCGGGCTTCGGCTTCGTCCCAGCCGGGCAGGTTCAGTGAGGCGTGCATTTTTTCGAGAATGTCGGCCGGGGCTTTCTCGAGGTCTTCAAACTTCAGTTCGAACAGATTTCCTTCCGGGATCAGGTGTTTGGTGTCTTCGAAGCGGCGAACCGATTTTTCGTACAGGTACAGAGTTTCTTCGGACCAGACTTCCGGGCGCAGGTTGCCGAGGGTGTTTTCTGCGAACATCATCTTCCGCAGGTGAATGGTGGACTGATAGACGGCTCGCGGGTCACGGCAGATGTATACGAACTTTGCGTCCGGGAACATTTCCAGCAGCGTGGGGACGCGATAGGTATGGGTCGGTGACTTCATGACGCAGATTCCCTTGCGCCTCAGGGCCACTTTTTTCACCAGCGTGAGCAGGGCATCTTTCCAGATGCGGCGTTCGGGTTCAGTCATTTCCGCCGGGTCAAGGAATCGTTCGTAAACGCTCATTCGTCCCTGGAAGGCGGGCATGAGGTAAGGGGAGAGGGTGGTCCAGACGGCCAGTGCGACTTCGTCTTCCTGGGGGGCGGCCCAGGAAACTTCGACGTTGTCCATGGGTCTTTTTCTGGGCAGCAGCCATTCGGTCAGTGGTGCATTGATTTTCTGAGTGAGCAGGAAGTGTCCCGGAAACAGGCATTCGTAGAGGTTGAGGAATGTGAATTTTGGGTTGAGTGTCATGAGGTTGTGCAGCATGGTGGTGCCGCTGCGCCAGTGCCCAAGGATGAAGATGGGGGGAGCGCTAACTGGTGTGCGAGCGATGCGTCCGCCGTAGATGAGACTTTCGAGGCCATTCATCAGGCTGTTGTAGCCGGTCAGGAGTCCGGCTGACACGAGGCGATCGAGATTGCGCGCGGTGATTTCGGGTTTCAGGCTGAGAAATTTGCAGAAGCCGCTGACAGACAGCCCGTGCCAAAGGCAAACGCGATTGCGCGGCGGCAGGTCGCCCAGTGCTTCGACTCCGGCACTTCTCTGCTGCGGACTGGCTGTCTGGACTCCGGTCGACATCGCAATTCCCCGCCTCATGCTGCTGCAGTGCGACGACGAAGGCCTCTGCCGAACTGCGCGCTGCTGAGTTCCTGTTTCGGCTGATTGCGAGTTTGTTTGCAGCGGATTTTGCTGATTGCTGGCTTGTGGTGTGAGTTGTGCCGGAGTTGGTGGGGTTTTGAAGTGCGGATGCGGACGCACGGGTCGTTGCTGGCCTGTGTTGATTTTACAGGTCTGACAGCGTTCTGCCGGGGGGGACTGGATGGTGCGGATTGTTGTTTTTCTGTGGATCGTGGTGGTTGTGAAGATTTTGAGGTGAATTCGGGTTATCCCGCCAGTCGATTTCTTTGATACGGGCTGATTCAGCGAGCGCGCCAAGGGGGGTGTACGTCGCGGGCGGTCCGTTATTTTGGACTGGAAGTGCTAAAGATGGACGGTTTGCCGAACATTTCGCATCTGAACACGGTTCGTAATCTGCTGGCTGGCTTGTCGGTGGCTGTAATTTGCGGCTCAACTGTCGCCCTGTTCATGCCTCGCCAGGCTGCCAGCCCAATTACGGCTCAGGAAAAAACGGAGGCTGTCGAATCCGATTCGTTCGATGCTGGCGACGATATTGTTTATTTGGGGCAGCTGCCTGATCGTCTGCGGAGTTTGTCGTCCACAGATGCGACTCCGGCAGTGTTCCGTCCGGCGAGTCTGAGTCAGTCAGTGCAGGAGCCTGTTGCGGTTGAGGAGTCGCCCGGTGCGGCGACTGATCAGCCTGTTGAGGCGCAGGTATTTGAACCGATTTCTACCGAGCCTGCGCAGGACTCGACGGTTGCTCGACCGTATGACGACGCGAATGTGCAGTTTGAGATTTCGGAGCAGACGGAGTCGTCCACGGCAAAGGGGGTGGAGGTTTCGAAGGAGGCGGTTGTTCATTTGCAGCAGTCTCCTGCGACAGTCAGCATTCCGGTGAATGTCACGGTGAACAACGGGGACGTACTGGGGCAGCTGGAGTCATTGAGGCGTCAGGTTGAGTTATTGACGAAGCGACTTGAGGCGAGTGAGGCGGCGCTGGCTGAGGCTCGCGCGAGTGCTGCTGCAGCTAAGTCGCCGCAGGTTACGTTGAAGCCGTCGGTGCCGGCTGTTGCTCCGGGGGCGAAGTCTGCTGTGACAGCGCGTCCGGCTCGGCCTCGTGTGCAGCGTCCTGCTCCGCCAGTCGGTTCTGTGCAGATCGAGTATTTTCCGGCAGCTGGTGCTGCAGCTGATCAGCCATTGCTGCCTGCTGGTTCTGAGTCTGTGCCTGGGTCGCCGCCACCGGCGGTACCGGACGGTGCTGTGTCAGTGCCGGGAGTTTCAGAGTCAGCTGATTCTGCTCCTGTGCTGCCTGAGCTGGTGCCCAGTGATGTTGGTGCGGAGGCTGGTGGCGTGGAGGGTGCTGAGCAGGCAGCTCCATTGATTCCGGCTGAGCCGGTTCCGCCGCAGTCCAGTTTGCCTCGTACGGCGGTCCCGGTGACAGCTGCTGTTGCGGTGAAACCGGTCGTTGCTGTGTCGGCGGCGACAGTACCTGGGGTTCCATCGCGGACTGCATCGGTGGCTCGCGCTGCTGCCCCCCACAGTGCTCCTGAGCTGCGGTATGAGAACTGGACAAATCCGGGAGTTCCGCAGCAGGCTCCGGCGTGGGGCGGCACGGTCAGTCGGTCACCGGTGGCTGCGGAATCTGTGGTGAAGCGGGCATTTGTGAATGTGCGGGAGGGTGTGGAGGAGACATTTGACCGGCTGCCGACAGCCGACCTGCGGGCTCCGGAGTGGATGCGTTCGATATTTCGGCGGTCGACGAAGTCGGTTAGTCGAGGGAGCAGCGGGACTTCTGCGAAGCCGGCGGCTGTGTCGGCGGAGGTTCATCGCGGGGTGATTGTGCGTCCGGCCAGTCATCTGCAGCCAGGTCCTCCGCGGCAGGGCAGTGTTTCACCGTCTGCGACGGGTTTGCCGGCACAGCGAGCGGGAGTTCGCTGAGACGGTCATTGGATCGCTTCACCTGCGGGCTGTATTCGGTCATGATACGCAGTGTGTCTGCGTCCACCGAATTCGCTCGCGGGTGTCGTCATGATTCGTAGTGCCTTGTGTCATTTGGCGTTGTGGTCCGTTTTGTGTGTGCCGGTCAGTTTGTCTTCCGTGCTGGCGCAGGAGGCGAACTATGACGAGGCGAAGGTGCCGGCGTACATTCTGCCGGATTTATTGACGGACCTGTCCGGTCGCCCGGTGACAACTCCGCAGCAGTGGCAGCAGCAGCGTCGTGGCGAGGTGCTGGGTTTGTTTGAGCAGCATGTGTTTGGTCGGCTGCCTGATTTTCCGGTGCAGTTGCGTACGAGGCTGCGTTCTGAGGTGTCGGATGCGATAGGTGGTTTGGCGCATCGGCGTGAGTTAACGGTGTATTTCACGGCGGACGATGCAGGTCCGCAGATGGACTTGCTGATTTATACTCCGGTTGCTGCTGAGGGTCGGGTTCCGGCATTTCTGGGGTTGAATTTCAACGGCAACCAGGCGATTGAGTCGGATCCGCGACTGCACATTACGGAATCCTGGGTGCGGAACAATCGCGAGCTGGGCATTGAGAATAATCGTGCGACTGAGGCGACTCGAGGCAGCGAAGCCAGTCGCTGGTCGGTGGAGCGGATTGTGAAGGCGGGGTATGGTCTGGTAACGATTTATTACGGGGACATTGATCCGGACTTTGACGACGGATTTCGCAACGGCATTCATTCGCTGGGCCAGACTGTCGCTGGCGAGCGGGCTGGTGACGCGGGTGGATCGATCAGTGCCTGGGCCTGGGGGCTGAGTCGGGCTTTGGATGTACTGCAGTCGGACAAGCGGATTGATGCGGAGCGAGTGGCGGTGTTTGGGCATTCGCGTCTGGGCAAGACGTCATTGTGGGCTGGCGCGACGGATCCTCGTTTTGCGATGGTGATATCGAACAATTCGGGGTGTGGTGGAGCGGCATTGAGTCGGCGGGCATTTGGTGAAACGGTCGGGCGGATTAACAAGTCATTTCCGCACTGGTTTTGTGTGAATCATCGGAAGTACAATGGGAACGAGGGTGCATTGCCGGTGGATCATCATATGCTGATTGCGCTGGCGGCACCGCGGCCGATTTATGTGGCGAGTGCGGTTGAGGATCAGTGGGCGGATCCTCGTGGTGAGTACCTGAGTCTGTGGCATGCTGGTGTGGTGTATCGTCTGTTTGGTCGCGTTGGGATGCCGAGTGAGGCGATGCCTGGTTTGGACATGCCTGTGCAGACGGATGTGGGATATCACATTCGTTCGGGCAAGCACGATGTCACGGACTATGACTGGCAGCAGTACGTGAAGTTTGCGGATCGTCATTTGAAGGCTCAGTAATGTCAGAGCAGCTGACGGCGTCGCAGCGAGAGGCTGTGGAGCATTTTGAGGGTCCGTTGCTGGTGATGGCCGGGCCGGGTTCGGGCAAGACCCGCGTGATTACTCACAGGATTTCCCGTCTGCTTGAGCTTGGGGTTACGTCGGACAGTATTCTGGCGCTGACCTTTACGAACAAGGCGGCGCGAGAGATGTCTGAGCGAGTGGAGCGGATGCTGGGTGGGGTTCGAGTGCGGGTGAGCACATTTCACCGTTTTTGTTCGCGGTTATTGCGGCGCTGGCCTGAGCGGGTGGGTTTGAAGGAGAACTTTACGATTCTGGACCAGTCGGATCAGGTCGATCTGGTGCGACGGATCATGAAGGACCGGGATCTGGACACGTCGGTATTGGAGCCTGGTCGTGTTTTGAGTCGGATCAGTCGTTCGCGGAACGACATGATTGGATCAGCGCAGTTTCGGCAGCAGTTTGAGCAGCGTGCAGGTGGTCCGATTGACGCGGCGGTGTATCAGATTTTTGCGGACTACGAGGAGCGGGTGCGAGTTCAGAATTCGGTGGATTTTGATGATCTGCTGTTGCATGCGGTGTCATTGCTGCATGACGAGGAGGAACCTGAGCTGCGGCGTCTTTTGGACGAGAAGTTTCGATTTATTTTGGTGGACGAGTATCAGGACACGAATCTGGCTCAGTACCGGATTGTGCAGGCGATGTCGCGTGACTATCGCAATTTGTGTGTGACGGGTGATCCGGACCAGTCGATTTACGGCTGGCGGGGTGCTCGACCGGCCAATGTAACGGCATTTGAGCGAGACTATCCGGATCGTCGGGTGGTATCGCTGGACGAGAACTTTCGCAGTACGAAGCGGATTGTGTCTTGTGCGGATCGTTTGATTTCCTTCAACCGTCGTCCGCATCGTGGTCGTTTGACGACGAGCAATGCTGAGGGTGTTCCGGTCAGATTGCTGGTTTATGAGAATGGCGAGTCGGAGGCTGACGGGATAGCTCGAGAGATTCGTCGGCAGGTGGATTCCGGGAAGCAGCGCTGGTCGGATTTTGCGGTATTTTATCGTGTGAATGCGTTATCGCGTCTGTTTGAGACAGCATTTTCTCGTTATGAGGTACCTTGTCAGGTCGCGGCGGGGTATTCATTTTTCGAGCGAGCTGAGGTGCGAGATCTGATAGCGTGGCTGCGTCTGATTGAGAATCATGCGGACGATTCGGCACTGGAGCGGATCATCAATCGTCCGGCGCGGGGGATCGGCAGTGCATCGCTGTTGAAGGTGCGGCGTTATGCTGCTCAGCATGGTCTGAGTATTTTTGCGGCGGCTGGGCAGAGTTCGGCGATTGAAGGATTGTCGGCGCGGGTGCGGAAATCTCTGGAGGGGTTTGTGGATCTGATTGGGCGTCTGCATCGGCAGTCAGCGGCCGGTCTGGTTGCTCCTTTGCTTGAGCGTCTGATAGACGAGATTGATTATCTGTCGTTGTGGCGTCAGGAGGAGGATGAGGTGGATGTGGACCGGGAGGCCAACATTCATGAGCTGATATCTGCGGCGCGGCATTATGACACGGGAGCTGGCAGTTTGTTTACAGGTGCCTTCTTGTCTGGTGATGAGGAGGGAGTGGCGGGAGTTCGAGAAGCTGAGGGGGGTCTGGAGCCTGTTGAGCGGCCATCGCTGCAGGGATTTCTTGAGCAGGCGACGCTGAGCAGTGAAGTTGACAAGGTGGATCGATTGCGTGGGGCGGTCACGCTGATGACGCTGCACGCATCGAAGGGTCTTGAGTATCCGTGTGTGTATATTGTGGGTCTGGAGAACGGGCTGATACCGCATGAGCGGGCCATTCGTGATGGTGATCCGTCATCACTGGAGGAAGAGCGGCGGCTGCTTTATGTGGGGATTACTCGAGCGCGTGAGCATTTGACTTTGACGCAGACTTCTGAGCGAGTTTTTCGCGGGATGCGTCGGACGACGATATCGAGTCCGTTTACGGGTGAGCTGTCGCAGGAGCTGGATCGCGGCATTTCTGTGGCGACCCCGGCGGTTCTGGGCATGGCGAGTCTGGATGATCGTCTGGAGGCAGCGCGTCGTCGATTCGAGGCGGCGCGCGGTGGTGCGCCGCGTCCGTTGCTGATGAAGGGGTCTCAGTTAAGCGGAGAGCGGGAGATTCCTGAGGGAGACAGGACAGATGATCCGCGTGAGATCCCGGCGTTTCGGCGTGGGATGCTGGTACGGCATCCGCGGTACGGTACGGGGATTGTGACGGAGGTGGGTGGTGCTTCGCACCGGGCGACGGTGACGGTGCATTTTGAGGGAGCGGATGAGACGCAGACGTTTGTCGCGGCCAGATGTCCGCTGCAGCCGGCAGCACCGGGCGTGATGGGTGACGCTGACGACTGAGTGTGGTTCAGCTTACTGACCGCGGAGGAAATTGCGGAGTGCATCATCGTCTTCGTCGAGGATTTCGACTTCGTCGACGGGTTCATCGGCAGGTGGCTTACCGGGTGACAGAAAAGTGGAATCGCCTTCATTGATGCGAGGCAGCCGGATATCGGCGGCCGTCTTTTCTGACGCCAGCGAGTGTGTTTGTTTGAAGCCGTGGACGAGTACATCGGCATCGAGCACGTCGACGCTGTCGGGGCCGGATGGAGCGGGTTGTCTGGTGGCTGTGGCAGACTGAATTGTGGTGCGACCGGGATCACCGGATTTTCCGAGATCGATGATTTCGGCACGGCTGTCTGCGATGGTGCCATATGGGGTGGCACTGCCCTCTGTGGTGTCATCTTCGTCGGTGCTGACGCCGGGACCTGCTTCGATTTGCAGTGCGCTGGAATTAACGACTTCGTGCAGGGTTCCGGATGAGAGGATACTGGCGGCGACGGCTTCGTGTCGGAGATAGACAACAAAGCGGATGGGCCCGAGTGACAGTTGTTGTCCGTCGCCGACATCCTGGCGAACGCCGGACGGGATGCGACGACCCTGCACCCAGGTGCCGTTGCTGCTGTCGAGGTCTGTGACGGTCACGCCATCGCGACTGACGCGGAGGAAGCAGTGACGTCGACTGACCTGAGGCGAAGAAAGTCGCAGATTGCAGTCAGAACCGCGGCCGATGACGATGTCGTGACGAACGGTGATTTTCCGTACGTTGGCCGATTGATCCTGAAGCTCAAGGACTACCTTCATGAGCCTTCCTGGGAGCCGTTGCGTGATGGTTGTTCAGATGAGACAGATTTCTGCGACATGGCCCCTAGTTTCTCAAAAACGCAACACGATTTCAAGAATAAACCATTTTTGTGGGTAAAACGGTGAGATTTCGCGGAGAAGAAGCAGTGAAGGCCGGGGGAGTGGCCTGAGAGGCGAGTTTGTGTTGCTGAAAGTCCCTGGCAGGAAATCGGAAGAAACGGAGGTATTTGAGCAGTAAACTGAGGAAAAAACGTGGCTTGAGTGAGTGAATTTCGATATGGGGTGGAATGAGAGTGGATCCGAATGCAGCGGCGCAGGGTATCGGTTTAGAATCTGGGGGGTTGTCTGTTGGGGGTGTTTGCGGCACTGGGAGAGGTCAACTGTGATTATTGATGCTCATCAGCATTTCTGGCAGCTGGATTTGCCTTTTGACTATGGCTGGCTGTCGAAGCCGGAGCATGCTGCGATCAACCGCAGTTATCTGCCGCACGATTTACTGCCGCGGCTGCGATCGAATGGTGTGGACGGCAGCATTTTCGTGCAGACACAGCACGATCTGGCTGAGAACCGCTGGGTGCTGGGGCTGGCTGATCAGCATGAATTTATTGTTGGTGTGGTGGGCTGGGCAGATCTGAGCAGTGACCGTTGTGAGCAGCAACTGCAGGAGTTGCTGTCGCATCCGAAGTTTTGCGGTATCCGCCATGTGACTCAGGATGAGCCTGACGAGAACTTTATTATTCGTGCTGACGTGGTGCGTGGATTGCGGGTTTTGCAGCGGCATGGTGTGCCGTTTGATCTGTTGTTTTATGTGCAGCATCTCTGGCATGCTGAGACATTGGGGCGTCAGTTGCCGGACTTGCCGATGGTGATCGATCATTTGTCGAAGCCGCAGATTCGTCTGGGGCGGATTGACGAGTGGGCAGCGGATTTGCGGCGTGCGGCTGAGTGTGACAATATCTACTGCAAATTAAGTGGTCTGGTGACGGAAGCGGACTGGCAGCGGTGGACTGTCGCGGATTTGCGACCGTATGTTGAAACGGCGATTGAGGCGTTTGGTGTGGAACGCTGTATGTTTGGGACGGACTGGCCGGTCTGTGAGTTGGCAGCTGAGTATTCGGACGTTGTTGCTGCGCTTCGAGAGCTGACGTCTGAGCTGAGTATTGCGGAGCGTGAGCGGATTTTTGGTGGAACGGCAATTCAGTTTTACGGTCTGCCGCTGACGGGCGGAAAGGCGAGTGCATGATGAAGACTCTGATTCGACATGCTCAGGTTGTTCTTCCGGAAGCGACCGAGCGGATTAATGTGTTGATTGAGAACGGCCGGGTGGCTGCATTGGACGTTCCGGACGGTGCTTCGGCGGATGAAGTGATTGATGCTGCTGGTTTGCATTTGATTCCGGGAGTGGTGGATGACCAGGTGCATTTCCGCGAGCCGGGACTGACGCACAAGGAGGACTTGTTAACAGCGAGTCGTGCGTGTGCGAAAGGCGGCGTGACTTCGTTTTTGGAGATGCCCAATACGAAGCCGACAACGACATCTGTGGCTGCACTGGAGTCCAAGCTGGCTTTGGCGGCCGGGCGTTGTGTGGTGAATTACGGCTTTTACATCGGTGCAACGCCGGACAACGTCACGGAGCTGGCTCGTGCTGTCAGGACTCCGGGAATCAAAATCTTTATCGGATCCAGCACGGGCGATCTGCTGGTGGACGAGCAGTCGGCTCTTGAGCGGATTTTTGCTGAGACGACTTTGCCGATCTGTGCTCATTGCGAGGACGAGTCAACGGTACGTGCGAATGCAGCGCGAATCGGTGGTGGCACGACTGTTTCTGATCACAGCCTGATTCGGGACAATGTGGCTGCACTGATTGCGACGAAGCGGGCAGTGTCCTTAGCGGAGCGGTATCGGCATCGGTTTCACGTGCTGCACGTCAGTACGGCCGAAGAGGTGGAGTTTTTGCGGGGGACCAGCGATTTGATTACGGCGGAGGCCTGTCCGCATCATTTATTTTTCACTGTGGATGACTATGACCGTTTGGGGTCTTTGATTCAGATGAACCCGTCGATCAAGAGTCGAGCGGATGCGGCGGCAGTCTGGCAGGGATTGCTGGATGGCACACTGGAGGTGATTGCCACCGATCACGCTCCGCACACACTGGAGGAGAAGCGTCAGCCGTATCCGAAGTCGCCTTCCGGACTGCCTGCCGTTGAAAACTCGCTGGCGCTGCTGCTGAATCAGGTGTCATTGGGGCTGTGCAGTCTGCGGCAGGTCGTCTCGTGGATGTGTGAAGCTCCTGCGCGAGTCTGGAATCTGCATCACAAGGGGGCAATCAGGGAAGGCTGGGATGCGGATCTGGTGCTGGTAGATATGAATCGCACGGCGGTGGTCAGGAACGAGGATCAGCTGACAAAGTGCGGGTGGACGCCGTGGGACGGCGTATCGCTGACTGGCTGGCCGGTGCGGACGTTTGTGCACGGGCAAACGGTGTATTGTGACGGACGAGTCACTGGCGACGGTACGGGGCGTGAGATCCTGTATGACCGAGTGTGAGCAGGAGGCCGGACGATGAGCGTTCAGATCATGATTTCTTCGGAACGTTCATCCGGGTACTGCGCAGGCTGCTCGGTGGACTTTGCCGGTGGCTGTTCGGGTGCCAGTGGTTTCCAGGAAATTGGTTCTGGAGTGAATCCGATGACGAGGAACCCGAGTGTCAGCCAGCCGACGAGGTGTCGTCCGGGTCCGAGGGGTTCGGCATCGTCTGCGGTCGGGGGGTGTCGAATGCCGGTCAGCAGCAGCAGCAGCAAAAGCAGCACGAACGAGGTGTTGCCGAGGAAGATGACCGCAGCGATGGCCGAGCTGTAAAGCAGCAGTGCCACCACGTGTGCTCGACGACGGATGAGTGTGTAGAGAATATGTCCACCGTCGAGTTGTCCGATGGGCAGCAGATTCAGAGACGTGACGAACAGACCGACCCAGCCGGCCATGGCGACGGGGTTCATGACGAAGACGTCGTTCGGCCCGGCGGGACCATGCAGCAGCTCTACCATCCAGGTCAGCAGCAGTGGTTCTCCGAACGAAAGTCCGAAACCGGCCTGGGGCGGAACTTCGATGTACTGAGACCGGGACAGTCCGAAATACAGCACTGGTATTGTGGCGACGAATCCGGCGAGGGGACCGGAAACGGCGATGTCGAACATCTGCCGTCTGGTCGCTGCTCCGGGTGACTGAAAGATCACGGCGCCCATGGTTCCGAGCGGTGCGACCGGCAGCGGAATGAAGTAGGGCAGTGATGCTGGCACACCGTAACGCACAGCTTGCAGGTAATGCCCCATTTCGTGAAACACGAGAATCAGCATAACGGGACCGGCGTACTGGAAGCCCATCCACAGGCTTTGGCGAAAGACCTGGTCGAGGTTTGGGATTCTTTGGGCCATGTACTGGTAGTAGCCGGGTGACAGCATGCCCAGCAGGTAATCGAACGGAAAGAAATTGGCACCGACCAGCAGTGTGCTGGCGAAGGTCAGCAGGAACAGCAGTCCTGCGCGTCGCACTTCCCGTCGCTGCAGGCGGTGTCGCCAGCCACTGGGTTTGCGACTGCCGGCTGTGGTTTTTGCCGGTGGCACGGTGACACCCCAGAGGCCAGTGCCGGACCTGACGGGTTCGGAAAGTGGGGTCTGGTTTGTGCGCATATCTATAGTCAGGCAGTCATCTGTGGCAACTGGCCTGGCGGTGGAAGCAACCACTGACCCGAAGGCGTGGGGATTCACGAGTACGTCAGTGTTTTCGTTCGGTGGTTCTGACATGACACGACGCCACAAAGAGGGGAGGTCCTGCAAACGACCAATCCTAGCACTCGCAACCGCAGCAGACCACAATTCCTGCTGTATTTCGGTGTGAGTGGGGGTGTGGAGTGCGGGCAGGCGGGAAAAGCAGCAGTGTCTGCCCTTGCGGGGCCGGTAAACGGCCGCCAGAATCCTCAGAATTGCGAAAATTGGCACAGATTGCCGGGGTGCGAGGATGCGGGGTTATTCGGGGTGCAGCTTGCGTCGGCCCTGTTTGTGGGCTGAGCGATTTCGTTTTTGTTCCAGTCTGCGGCGATGCGAGCCGTGAGTTTTTTCGGTGGGGCGACGTTCGACCGGAGCTTCCACGATGGCCAGAATCATGGCACTCAGTTTGACACGACATTCTTCAGCATTTCGTGACTGTTCACGGTACTTCTGGCTGCTGATCACAATGCAGCCTTCGCGAGTGATTCGTCGGGCGTAGCGACTTTCAAATCGTGACCGGACTGCTCCGGTCAGAGCTGTGGACTGAGCAAACTGCCACGTGAGTACTGCCTTGGAGCTGACTTTGTTGACATTTTGTCCGCCGGGTCCGCTGCTGCGGATGTAGGCATACTGCAGTTCCTGTTCGGGTATTTTGATCGACCTTGTTACAATCAGCACAACTTCAGTCTCCCCTGCTCTGCTGCGGGCCACTGACCGGGAAAAGTTCCCAGTGCGATCCCAGTGTGCCTCCGTCGTCTCCGCTGACTTCGTCAAGCTGACTGATCAGTTGTTCCCAGTCACTTCCAGTACTGTCGTGAGAGTGGGCAGCGGGGATCTGCAGGATTCCTGCGACCGTCACCGGTGCGCCGCGAACCTGGACAATGAGTGATGGCCATTTTGCGGACGCGGTCAGGCATTCGACTCGATCGCCGGTCAGTATGGAGTCGCCGCACATGGCCTGATCCACGGAGGGGTGCCAGAACAGGACCTGTCCGCTGCTTAAGCGGTGTTCCGATCCGGGCTTGAGTTGATTTTCGAACAGCTGGTACCCCAGTTGTTCGGCCTGATCGGATTGTCGCCATTCATCTGGCAGCCCGAATTTTTCGTAGATTCTTTGCACCTTCGACCAGACATCGGCAACCTGTTCATTGACGCGAGAGAAGTACATGCCGGTGGCATGCATCAGGACCGCCTGAGCGTGAGCCTTTTGCAGGCGTTCCGGGGCTGCTCCGAGCGAAACAGTGCGAGTGACGGCGGTGTGCAGTCCCCATCGTCTGGCAGTGCATGAAATGACGGCTGACTGCTCTATGGTATCCTCGCCAAAGCCCCAGTGACGATAGCGCTGAGTGCGACCGTCGGCTGCCACCTGAATTCGGACAGGCCAGACCGTGCGGCGCAGCAGTCGATGCCCCACTTCTCCTGCGACATCGGATTCTGTTCTGCCCTGTCGAATGCCGGCTGCCGTGACTTCGACAGCATGCACCAGCACCCGACTGAGTCTTCGCAGTCGATCAGTCTCAAGCGGTGTCAGAGTCTGTCGCAGTCCCTGAATCAGTCGTATGGCTGGCGTGGTTCCTTCGGCGTGTGCATCACTGATGACGCGTCGCCCGCGGCACAGATCGGCGACCAGTGCGGCATGTGGCTGGTGCCATTCTCGCTGTTTGAGCTGGAATCCGAGTCCGAAAGTTTCGCGTTCGAAAAGCTGGACGGCATCGACGGAGTTGGTGGCAAACAGGCGGGCGTCATCAGTGACAAAAATACTGGTTTGGCATCCTTCCGGCTGACTGCGGCTGAGATCCGCACCGGCTGTGAACCATGCGAGTGCTGCCGGGTCCTGCAGCAGCACTGCATCTGCCTGTTGTGCATGCAGCAACTGTCGGATTTTGTCGTGTTTGAGTTCGACATCTGCCAGTCTGTGCTGGTCCTGCAGCAGAGTTCGGCCCGCTGCACTTTCAACCGAATTGACAGACGTGGAAGCCATATTCGTGCATTTCCGGCAGTAATCACGGACACGACCTGCACAGTGACTGGTGCATTATGCGACGAATGAGGCGGGTTTGAGCGATAATTTCGCAGGTTTTCCGCGGAAAACGGGGTTTTAGCCGAGCAGGACAGTTGTCGTGCGTCAGGTGATCGTGATTCCGGCGAGGCGATGGACGGCCTGCCATTCCAGTTCGGTGACCGGCTGAACCGACAGGCGACTGCCTTTTTTCAGCAACATCATCTGGCTGCAATCCGGTTCTGTCTGCAGCAGTTCGCGAGTGACGGGCCGAGGGAAGACAGACGTCAGTTTGATATCAACCATGAACCAGACCGGGTTCTCTGCGGTGGACGCCGAGTCGAAGTACTTGTGGTCAGGTTCCCAGGCAAAGTGGTCAGGGTACCCGGCTTTGACGATGCTGGCGGTGCCCATGATTGCCAGTGGATCGGCATTGCTGTGGTAGAACAGCACGCCATCGCCGACCTGAGCAGTGTCGCGAAGGAAATTGCGAGCCTGGTAGTTGCGGATCCCCTCCCAGGAAGTGCGTTTGCCTTTGGACTGCTGCAGGTCATGGATGGAAAACACTTCCGGTTCTGATTTGAACAGCCAGTACCGAGCCATAACGAAGTTTCCGTTGATTGCGGTGTGCAGAGCAAACGGGCTGCTGCGGTGCCGGTGCCGGAGTGTTGTCGAACGGGAGTGCTCGGGCCGGTAAGCCCGAGCAGTGTTTCGTCCTGACGGTGGTCAGAGCCAGAGTCATGCTTTGGGGTGAGCGATCACGGTGGCTTTTTCGATGGTGGCAGCCTGCAGCGGCTTGTCGCTGGAATTGGTCGGCAGGTTGCCGATTTTCCGTACGACTTCCATGCTGGCTGCGTCTGCAGTGCGTCCGAAGGCCGTGTACTGGCGATCCAGATAGGCGTGGGTGCCGAGGCAGATGAAGAACTGTGACCCGCCGGAGTTGGGGTCACTGGTGCGGGCCATCGACAGGACGCCGGCCACATGCGGAGTGGCATTGAATTCGGCTTTGATGTTGTATCCGGGGCCACCGGTTCCGGTACCCAGCGGGCAGCCACCCTGAATCATGAATCCATTGATGACTCGATGAAACATGACTCCGTCGTAATACCCGATGCGGGCCAGTCCGATCAGATTGGCGCAGTGTCCGGGTGCCACTTCCGGCAGCAGGTCCAGCAGAATAGTTCCATGGTTCGTACGGAATTCGATCTGGTAGCTGTTTTTGTTGTAGTCGAGGTCCTTAACAGCGGCATCAACTTCCGGTTTGCGATTCTTGCTCATGTGATTCTTTCAGGGTTTGCAGAGTACGAACAGGTTTGAGCGGGAGTGTCGGGAATTTGCGTGGGAACGCAAGCCCGCAGGCATTTTTTTGGCCATTGGCGGGAGTGTGAAAAAAACAACAAATGCCCGTCTGACCGTGCATTTTGTCTCGACCGTCTGATCCCCAGTCCCTATTCTTTGACTTTGACGGATGCCAGCTACAAGGGATTGCGGCAGCAGGTCAGCGGAATTGACAGGGAAGTTGATGATGTCTCGTGTAATGACTTTCGGTGCGCTGACATTTTCGCTGTTTTTGCTGGGGCTGCTGGCTGGCGGCGGCATATCGTCCGGCCGGATGGGCGCGGGTGGTGAGCCTCAGCAGCTTGCGGTATCGCCGGAAATCCCGGTCCCGCAGCTGCCACCGTTTGACAGCGCTGAATTCGTGTTCTCGGGTGGTCAGGAAGTAGTGTCAGCGGATCCTGTGACTGAAAGTCCGTTCGACGTGTCGGCAGTGCAGTCGGCATCCTTCGATTCTGCGGCCAAGGACGAGCGGGTGGCGGTGATTCCGGTTTCTGCCAATCCGGATAAGGCGCGTCGCGATACCGAGCAGCGGATTCGCCGAATCTTTCCCGAAGCCGATGCAGAGACGGTGTCTGCGTGGGCTGAGACACTGCGGGACATGCCGGCGCAGGAGCAGGATGATCTGCTGCAGCAGAAGCGTGCGATTTCCGGTTCGCTCAATTCCATCTTTACCCCAAATCTGCGGTCTCCGCAGCGTTCTCTGCCGCCACTGGCTGCAGAGGCACCGTCGTTTGACACCTTGAGTGATCGGGGTGTTCAGCCTGCCGCTGATACCGAACGTGCGGCGGTTCTGCACAACCTGCGACAATTGCGTTGTGTGGGATATCGGGCTTTGCTGGTGCTGCCTGTGGCGACTCCGCTGTCGTCTGTCGCTTCCAGTGAACGCCAGAGTTTTTTGCAGTTGCGTTCATTCGAGCCGGGGCGAAGGATTCGGACTGCCCTGCCCCTCGCGGTCAGTCTGCCGGATGATGCCGGGTTGTGGCTGCAGTTGTCTGATGGCCTGCTGACTCGTCGCGGCGATTTGCAGTTAGCGGCGGACGGTTCCGGTCTGGGCCTGCTGATTGCCGGAGAATTCCGGTCACTGGCGGGAACGTGGTCACTGCAGGCCGGTGAGGGGGTAACGATTACGGAGCGGGGTGAAGTGCTGGGAGGGGCAAATTCAGGCGGTGCGGCTGGTGAACGACGAAGCTGCGGGCGTTTGCCGGTGATGCGAGTGACTGATCCGGCAGTGCTGCAGACGGACGACGGTGTGCATTTTCGCATCGCTGGCGGAGCTGTGCCGGAAACGGTCGGGGCAGATGACATTCGGGTGCTGCCTGGTACACTTGAGCTTTCGAACGTCAACGTTTTAGAAGAGCAGGCTTTGTTGAATTCACTGCCTGTTCAGTGAATTCCTGCATGAGCCGAATCCTGCTGACCACTTTGAATGCTCGCTATTCGCACGCCAGTTTTGGGCTGCGCTATCTGCTGGCGAACCTGGGTGAGCTGCGTCAGGTCGCTGAGATTGCAGAGTTCACGATCAATGACCAGTTGAACGACGTGCTGTCGGAAATTGTGCGGCTCCGACCGGAAATCGTCGGCATTGGAGTTTACATCTGGAATATTGACGCAGTGACTCGACTGGTTGCCGACCTGCGGCGGGTTCTTCCGGACACGTGGCTGGTGCTGGGCGGACCGGAGGTCTCATGGGAGACTGACCAGCAACCGGTAACAGCGCTGGCGGATTATGTCATTACCGGCGAAGCGGATCATGCGTTTCGCGAGTTGTGTGAGCGGTTGCTGGCAAATGATCCTCCGCCGGATCGGGTGATTGCTGCGGGGATCCCGGACCTGTCTTCGCTTGTGCTGCCTTATGCCGAATATTCGGCTGAGGACATTGCCAACCGAGTCATTTATGTCGAGGCATCGCGAGGCTGTCCGTTTACATGTGAGTTTTGTCTGTCAGCACTGGATATACCGGTGCGAAATTTTCCGCTGGCTGCGTTTTTGGAAGCGATGCAGCAGCTGATTGATCGTGGCGTGCGGCAGTTCAAGTTTGTTGATCGGACGTTCAATCTGAATCTGCGACTGAGTCAGGCGATTCTGCAGTTTTTTTTGGACCGTTCAGGCGAAGGCTTGTTTCTGCATTTTGAACTGATACCTGACCGGCTGCCGGAGTCGCTGCGGCAGCTGATTGTGCAGTTTCCTGAGGGCGCACTGCAGTTTGAGATTGGGATTCAGACGTTCAATTCTGAGGTTGGGGAGCTGATCAGTCGTCGGCAGGACAATGCCGTGGCTGCGGCCAATTTACGCTGGCTGCGAGAGCACACGACGGTGCATCTGCATGCCGATCTGATTGCCGGCCTGCCTGGCGAGAATCTGCAGTCTTTTGCGGACGGGTTTGATCAATTGTGGCGGCTGGGGCCGCATGAGATTCAGGTGGGGCTGCTGAAGCGTCTGCGGGGAACTCCGATTCTGCGTCACGATGAAGCTCACGGAATGTTGTGGAGCGAGCATGCTCCGTGGGAAATTCTGCAGACGGACTGCATGACATTTGAGGAATTGCAGCGAGTGCGTCGTTTTGCCCGTTACTGGGACCTGTACGGCAACAGCGGCAATTTTCACGAAAGTCTGAATTTGCTGCTGCGATCCGGGGATTCACCGTTTGCCTGTTTCATGAAGTTTTCGACGTGGGTTTGGGAGCGTGAGCGTCGTCGTCACAACATTGCGCTGATCAGGCTTTATGAGCTGCTGTTCGAGTATTTACTGGGGCTGGGTCTCGAGTCTGGTGCAGTTGCGCAGCAGTTGTATCGGGATTACGTACGTGGTGGTCGGCGAGACAAGCCGGCATTTTTGCGGGGCTGGGATCTGCCGGCGGTGGAGCAGCTGCAGCGCACCGGGGATGCGGCAGCGGTGCCGCCGCGGCAGCGTCGGCACCGAGGGGCTTAGAACTGAAACACGGAATGGTCGGTTTTGGATGGCGAACAGAGACAGTAAGTGCTTTTGAACGACGAAGGCTGCATGGGATACCGGGCGAACCACGGACAGTATTTCGCGGGTGTGAGCACCGCCGGGACCGTGCGACAGGCCAGTGTCCCTTACGACTGTGCTCCGGCTGTCGTGTGTGCGGTCAGATACAGCTGCGCTAATTTTTAGTCTGGAGCAGTTGCAGCGACTGGTCGACAGCGCGATGCATGGGGCCGTCGATCACGTCAGCACAAGGTTTATTGGTATCCGTGCGATCGCAGTTGAACAGCACTGCCCAGCAGCAGTCATCCCAGCGACGAACCAGCAAGGAAGATGTGCCGGACAGCAGACCGGTGTGCCAGAAATTGGATTTGTTGACTTCCGCCAGTGCTCGTACGTTCCAGCCAAGGCCGTACCAGACCTGTGCCTCAGCTTTGTCCGGAAGTGCGGGTTTCTGCAGCATGAGGCTGAACGATTTTTCCTGCAGCAAGCCACGCTGGGAGACGGAAACCGCTTCAGCGAATCGAACAAGGTCTGCGGCTGTCGAGACCCAGCCTCCATGAGCATCCATAACTTCCAGATCCCACTGTCCCCATGGCGTTTCCACGAGCCTGGTTTCTGATCGCGGTTGCTGCAGCAGGTCAAAGACGAGCGGCACGCGTCGTCGATTGCGAGTGACGTAAGTTACTTCCATGGGGCCGCGCTGTTCGAGTCGAGTTTTTCCCAGTCTGGTCTGCTGCATACCGCAGGGAATCAGAATTCGCTGACGGACGACAGCTTCATAAGAGGTCTCGGTGACCGCTTCGATGACACGCCCGAGCAGGCAATAGCCAACATTGCTGTAATGAAATTCTGAGCCGGGTGCGTTGTCCAGCGGTTGTCCGAGCTGGTAGCGGACGATGTCATTGACGTTTGGTGAACGGTCAAGACTGAGCGATGCGGCAATCGTCGCAAGTTCAAACATGGTGTCTTTGGATTTGTCACGATTGAATCCGGCAGTGTGCTGCAGCAGGTGGCGAACCTGGACGTCAGCCCAGCGAGGGTCGGCAGCGAGTGCCTGCGATGTGGGAAAGCCTGCTGAGTGTCGCGCCAGCAGAGGCAAAACGGGAGCGTCAAGTGTGAGCAGGCCATCAGCTTCCAGCAGCAGAATGGTGACGGCGGTGAGTGGTTTCGAGATGCTGGCGATTCGCATTTCGCTGGTGGTCTGCATGGGAGTCTGTTGATCCACATCGGCCCACCCGAATGCTCGTTCATACAGGATCTGTCCGTCGCGCGAGACCGCTACGGTGGCTCCGGGGAATTGCATTTCTCGCAGTAAACCGCGGAGCAGTTTGTTGAGTGGTTCAAGGTGATCGCCGGTACTGCCAGACTCGGGGATTTCACCTGCCGGCAGCTGCAGGAGAGTTTTGGCGGCTGCATCCTGGATCCAAAGTGCGAGGTGCAGCCGGCTGGATCGCACTGTGAGGATCTGGCTGGAGTGGAGGACGAATCCGTCGGCGGAATATTTTTTTTGTTTCTCAGCGAACTCGTCAGCCGTCAGGTTTGCGTGGACGAACCATGCCAGTTCTTTGGTGTTGGGTTCCGCTGTGGCGTCGAATACCTGTTTACCACGGTACGTGCGGGTAGAAAGTTTGGAAATCCACAGTCCGCGACCCTGCAGGCTGTCAGTGAACTCGCGGAATTCAGCGGGTGTGGCAGATTTGAGCTGAAGTGGCAGTTCTGTGGCGGGGTCTGCGCCGTCTTGTTTTGGTGGCTGCACAGCATTCACGGATGCCGCGAACGTGATCAGCGAGGCCAGCAGGATCACAGCTGCAGTTCGGCAAACATTGAATGGGTTGCAGTGCATCGGGAGGTCCAGCGGGGGTAAGCGACAGGAAAACGAAAACGGCCCCGACGAAAAGTCGGGGCCGCTGACGAAATCGGTATTCGAGCAGGTCGCCCGATCAGCCGAGGCGTTCCAGTACCTTGTCGATCAGGTTGTAGCCGCGTGCTTCTTCGGCCGACATGAAGTTGTCGCGGTCAGTGTCCTCTTCGATTTTTTCCAGAGTCTGCCCGGTGTGCTTCAGGAGAATTTCGTTCATGCGACGCTTAATTCGGAGCACTTCCTTCGCATGGATTTCCAGTTCGGTTGCGGTGCCTTCCATGCCTGCGAGTGGCTGATGGATCATGATGCGGGCATTCGGCAGTGCGTGTCGTTTGCCGGCTGTGCCGGCCGTCAGCAGCAATGCTCCCATGCTGGCTGCCTGACCGATGCAGTAGGTCGCAACATCGCAGGTGATGTACTGCATGGTGTCGTAGATGGCCATGCCGGCAGTGATCGAGCCGCCGGGGCTGTTGATGTAGAAGTGAATATCGGCTTTTGGGTCATCGAACTGCAGAAACAGCAATTGTGCGACAATGCTGTTGGCGGAGTCATCATTGACCTGACTGCCAAGGATCACGATGCGGTCCTTCAGCAGTCGGCTGTAGATATCCATGGCTCGCTCGTCGCGGCCATTCTTTTCGATTACGTAGGGTACAAGTACCGTCATAGCTATTGATCCGTCATGGGCGCCAGGGAAACAGCGTGAGAGCAGCGAAGGGCTGCCTGCGGGTCTGAGTGAACCGCCTACTTGCGACGTTCTTTGGCTGGTCGGTCGAGAATTTCGTCCACCAGCCCATAGGCTTTGGCGTCAGCCGAGGTGAGGTAGTGGTCTCGCTGCGTATCGCGGGCGATGCGTTCGATGGGCTGGCCGGTGTGGCGTGCCAGAATCTCGTTCAGCAGTTCGCGAGCAGCCAGGATGTCTTTGGCCTGAATTTCGATGTCCGAAACCTGACCACCCACTTGCCCGTAGGGCTGGTGGATCATCATTTTGGAATGTTTCAGAGCGAAGCGTTTGCCGGGAGTTCCGCCGGCCATCAGGATGGCACCGCCACTGGCGGCCAGGCCCACGCAGTAGGTTGCGACATCACATTCGACGAACTGCATGATGTCATAGATCGCCAGCGTTGCTGTCACAGACCCGCCGGGCGAATTGACGTAGAAATGGATGTCCTGATGGCGATTTTCGCTTTGCAGGAACAGCATTTTCATGATGGCCAGATTGGCGCTGCCATCGTGAATCGGGCCGTCCATAAAAATGATGCGATTGTCCAGCAGCAGGTCGCCCACGGTCATCTGCCTTTGCGCAGAGTATTCGCGGGCTGCCATTGGCATGTAATCGAGACGCGGATCCTTCATTCGCCAGTTCCTGAAACTTGCCAAGGAATCAACTCAAGTGACCGCCAACAAAAAACAGGCGCACATAATTTTATGCGCGCCTGTGCAGATCGGAAAGGGGGAGTTCATGCAGATTCAGCAGGGGAATCGTCCACCAGTGACGACTTCATGTTGCCACAGATGGCAGACCGCACTGATTCTGCGTCATTTCGCTTAAACGGAGTGTGTGGAGCATCTGTGAACTGGACACGTTCCATGATCCAGTCGACAGTTTTGCGTTCACGCAGCTGGGCAGCGAGGTTTTCGATCATGCCGGATTTCACAAGCCGAGCACGCAGTTTACGGGCAGACTCGCCGGTCTGCACTGCCATCGAGAGCAGTTCGCGATCAATTTCCTCAGCCGTAGGTTCGATTTCCTCGCGGGTGGCAAGCTTGTCGAGCACGAAGTGCTGTTTGAGGGCCACTTTCGTGTCGTCGATCGCGTTCTGCCGCATCTGGTTTTCACGGGCGCGGATCTGCTGCTGGGTGAAACCGGCCTGAGCCATTTCCAGCAGTTCACGACGCAGTGCATTGTCTGTCTGCTGTCGCACCAGTCCTTCCGGCAGGTCCCAGTCAGCAGATGCTGTAATCTTCTCAAGCAGCTGATTGCGCAGAGCCTGCCGCTGCTGATACTGCACCTGACTGGTCATTTGCTCTTGCAGCATGGTGCGGAATTCAGCTTCGTCTTTGCAGCCCCAGTCAGACAGCATTGCCTGGTCTACTGTGCCTGGATGTACTTTGAATACCGTTTCGACAGCGAAATTGACTGTGACAGTTTCGCCCCGCATTTCGACGACAGGAGACTGCAGCGAGATGGTGACGGTGCCGGTCCGCGATTCGCCGGCGATAACACCTGTCATCAGGGTATCGAAGCCATTCAGAACCGCGTCCTGGAAATTGAGGACGGGACGCAGTCGGAGTTGTTCGGAAGAGCTGCCCGGGATTTCACCGCCGCTCCACGAATAGGTAATGTTGCAGGCAACCATATCGCCAGGTTCAGCCGGGCCATCCTTTGTTTCAGGAGTGGATCGGGAATCGAGCAGATTGGCGATGAAGGCTTCGACTTCTTCGGGCGATGCATCACCGGTTGGGCGACTGAGCGTCATGGCGGCGAAGTCGGGCAGTTCGAAGTCCGGACGGACTTCGACGTCGAACTCGTAGTGGAAGTCGCCGGATTCAGGGACTTCAAGATTTGTGAGGTTCAGGCGGGGTTCGCCCAGCGGCTCAATCTTGTGTTCCTCAGAGATCTGCTCGAGGCTGGCCATCAGCACTTTTTGCTTGATGTCGGCCGAGATTTCTGTGCGGAAACGTCGATTCAGCAGAGCATTGGGCACGCGACCCGGGCGGAAGCCGGGAACCTGAGCCTTTTCGCGGAGTTCTTCGAGAACATCTTCGCGAATTTCCAGAATGTCAACTTCCGGTACAGTGACCGAAATGCGACGCAGGCAATTGCCCTTGTTTTCGATGGTGACCTGCAATGCCATGCGGGTTTTGGCGGTCTCTGCTGCAGCGTCTTCTGCGGAAACTTCAACTGCCGACTCTTCTACTTCCGAACTCATTCCTGTTCCTCGTCGCGAAAACTACTGCAGGGGACCGGCACCAGGACCGGCCACTGTGATTTTTATGACTTAACGCTGGTTCAAATTCACACGTTGACGGGGGATGTTAGCAGGCGTCGATGAAAACTGCTACTGCACCGCAGGGATGGTCCCGGAAGGCGGTAAAGAGCAGCCAATCAGCCGGTCCAAACCGAGTCGATGCAGACACCGAAGCCTGCTGACGGGGATGACGCCGTTCAGACCTGTCGGAAGAATCGCAGGGAACAGCACGCTTCGGGAAAGGAGTACGAAAAGTACTGCTGCTGCGGAAATTTCCGGACCAGTGCCGCTTCGACGCAGCCCGAAGTCAACAAAAAGCGGGTGAAGGGACTCGAACCCTCGACAACCACGTTGGCAACGTGGTGCTCTACCAACTGAGCTACACCCGCATGAGTCACTGAGACAGCAACCGTACCCGAATTGTAAAGATTTGCCGGCACTGGGCCAGCCTGAGTGGCCGTTCAGAACGGGATTCCTTGTTTTGCAAAAGGCAGGTCCGTTCAGAACCAGTTCGAGCACAATGATCGGGCAAAACCGTTTGCGACTTTGAGGAACCTGCAACTTTTCAAATCCGGTGCGGGAGGAATCGTGGGGACAGGCTGAATGTTGTCAACTGCGGTGGGCGGGCCGGGCGTCGGGAAAGCCCGTGCTGCATGTTGCCTTCTGTGACCGGCAGAAACCGCCAGACTGGCTGTGCCGGTTGTGTGGAATATATCGGCGTCTCTGTCGGGTTCCGGAATTCGGCATGCTGGCGGGGCCTGCAACTGATTACTTGTCCCTGCCGTCATTTGGCCGTAAAGTGCTGATGCCGTCCGGATTGGGCTCGATTTTCTCCAATTTCGGGGGACACTGAAGGCAGTATTCAGCCACCAGTGCAAGGCTGGTTCCTGTCACATTTCAAGATCGTTGAAAGCGTTTGTTCCATGAAACATGTTCTGTCTGCTCTGGTGATGAATCAGCCGGGAGTTCTTTCCAGGATTGCCGGCATGCTGGCTGCTCGGGCCTACAACATTGACAGTCTGGCGGTGGGAGCGACTGAGAACCCTGAGTTTTCGCGGATCACTTTTGTGGTGAACGGCACTGAGAAGACTCTGGAGCAGGTTCGCAAGCAGCTGCAGAAGATTGTCACCGTGGTCAAGGTGCAGGATTTTTCGGGCCAGGACTATGTGGAGCGTGATCTGATGCTGATCAAGGTCAGCACTGAGAACGGCCGGCGCGGTGAAATCCGTGAACTGGTGGACATTTTCCGCGGGCGGATCGTCGATGTGGGAGCGCATCATGTGATGATCGAGATTTCCGGCCGTGAGAACAAGATTGAGGCATTTGTTGAGCGGATGCGTGAATTTGGCATTCTTGAGATGGTGCGGACCGGTCGGATAGCGATGCTGCGGGATCGCACAATTACTGAGGATCTGGAATCGGAAGAAGACTGGCAACTGCAGGCGGGGACGGCGGAAGCCTGATTTGAGCGGTGTTCGAATCGCGGGGCCGGCATTCATCTGCCGGCCTGTTTCATGAGGCAGCGGGAGCAATTGGCATGAGTGGTTACTCTGACCTGATTTCAGCGGCATCGAATGCAGTCCTGCAGGAAACCCGGCGTTATTTTTTCGGGCGCACGGCGACGGGCATGGGTGCAGCGGCTCTGGCTTCATTGCTGCAGTCGGAGGGGCGTGGCACGGTGCAGGCGGCAGCCTCGGAAACGGCTCCGGCTTTGCCGGCGCTGCATCATGCTCCGACGGCCCGACGCGTCATCTGGCTGTTCATGGCTGATGCTCCTTCCCAGCTTGATCTGTACGATTACAAGCCGCAGCTGGGAAACTTCTTTGACAAGGATCTGCCTGAGAGTGTGCGTAACGGGCAGCGTATTACGACGATGACATCGGGTCAGTCTCGTCTGCCGTGTGCGCCGTCGATCTTCAAGTTTGCTCGTCATGGCGAGCAGGGGGCGTGGATCAGCGAGCTGTTGCCGAATATTGCGTCGATCGTGGACGATCTGTGCATTGTGAAGACGATGAACACCGAGGCGATCAACCACGATCCGGCGATCACGTACATTCAGACCGGCAGCCAGCTGCCGGGGCGTCCCAGCATGGGTGCCTGGGTGTCTTATGGTCTGGGCAGTCCGAATCGGGATTTGCCGGCGTTTGTTGTGCTGCATTCCCGGATTCCTGGGGGTGCTCAGACGCAGGCGCTGTTTTCGCGTTTGTGGGGCAGCGGTTTCCTTGCGACGCGTCATGCCGGTGTGGCACTGCGGTCCAGTGGGGATCCGGTCTTGTATCTGTCGAATCCTGCGGGTGTTGACAGCGGGACTCGGCGGCGCATGCTGGATGGTCTGGCTCAGTTGAATCAGAATCGTCTGCAGGCCGTGGGTGACCCCGAGATTGTCTCCAGAATTGCTCAGTACGAGATGGCGTTTCGGATGCAGACGTCGGTGCCTGAGCTGACGGATATTTCGGACGAGCCGCAGTCGGTGCTGGACATGTACGGTCCGGAGGTGAAGGAACCGGGGACGTTTGCTTACAACTGTCTGCTGGCGCGGCGGATGGCGGAGCGTGGCGTGCCTTTTACTCAGGTGTTTCTGCGTGGCTGGGACCATCACGGCGGTTTGCCCGGTTCAATCCGCCAGCTGGCACCGGCGTGTGACCGTCCCAGTGCGGCACTGGTGCGTGATCTGAAGCAGCGTGGGATGCTGGATGATACTTTGGTGATCTGGGGCGGTGAATTTGGTCGTACGGTTTACAGTCAGGGGACGCTGACTAAGGACAACTATGGTCGCGACCATCATCCTCGAAATTACACGATGTGGATGGCGGGTGGCGGGATTCGCGGCGGTCAGGTGTACGGCGAGACTGACGATTTCAGCTACAACGTGGTGGACAAGCCCGTGCACATTCATGATTTGAATGCGACGATCCTGCACATGCTGGGTGTGAACCACGAGCGTTTGACGTATCGCTTCCAGGGCCGTGATTTCCGACTGACGGACATTCACGGGAACGTGATGAAAGAGTTACTGCGGAGCGTCTAAGGATGTCGCGACGAGACGATCGACTGCAGGCGCAGTTGTGGCTGGATGAACCGGGGCGACTGTCTGAGCTGCTGGTGCGTCTGGCGGACCAGCTTGCCGCTGCTGTTGTGCCGCGTGCTGCGGTCAGTCGCCGGGCCGAGCCGACATGTGAGTTAAAGAAGGTGACTGCTGAGTCGGTGGCGGCGATTGTGTCGGCAGATCGTGGAGGCATCAATGAATACCGCAGGCTGACCGACGCCAGTCCGCTCGACTGTCGGCTGGTGATGGATGTGCTGGATCGCCTGCAGTCTGATGCTGACGGTGAGCTGGTGGTGTTGCCGGTGGCGATTCTTGATGAGTTTCGTGGTAACGTGGATGAGTTTGCCCGGTGGGCGAAGTTTCAGCAGCGTCAGGAGCAGACTCAGGCTCGCAGTGAAGCGCTGCAGGCGACGATTGAATTTTTGGACGATGAGCTGCTGGTGAAGACGGACGGTGACGGCAGTCTCAAGCTGCGTGGCGCGGTCAGCATACCGATGTTTCTGGCTCTCTGGCGGGCTCCGGGGCATCGTCTGAGTGCTCAGTCTTTTCTTGACATTGATCGCAGTTTGAGTGCGTCGGGTCTGGAGCGTCATTCGGCTCGATTGTGTTCGAAGCTGCAGGGAGTGTTGCTGGAGGTCATTCGCAGCGGATCAGGCTATCTGTTGCGACGCTGTCCGCGACAGGGGGACTGAGCTGGTTCATTCGGGATCGCAGTGAGGGTCCAGTTCGCGCAGTCTGTTGCGCAGCGTAGCGCGGTCCATACCCAGTATTTTTGCAGCTGCGGTGCGGTTTTGGCTGGTGCGACTGAGGATTTCGCGGAGCAGCAGTGAGTCGAGCATGCGGGTGGCCTGAGCATACAGGTTGTCAGGTTGTTCCTGCAGCTGGAGATCGATCCAGCGATTGAGGGCTGAGGACAGGTCGGTCGTGTTGCCGGCCTTGTAGTGCGAGTTTTCGGGCAGGGAGTGACGCGGCAGGTGTTCGGGCAGCAATTGGCCGCCGCGGCAAAGGACGACAGAGTGTTCAACGGCATTTCGCAGTTCGCGAACGTTGCCGGTCCATGGTCTTTGCTGCAGGGCGTGCAGAAATTCATTGCTGACCAGTCCGGGGCGGACATTGTCGGGCAGCTGTGCCAGGAACGCATTGACCAGCAGTGGCAGATCCCCGTGTCGTTCTCGCAGCGGTGGCAGGTGTATGGTGAAGGCCGTCAGGCGGTGGTAGAGATCTTCGCGGAACTGACCGGCAGCGATGAGCTGTGGCAGGTTGCGATGTGTGGCGGCGATGAAGCGGGCTGTTGTTGAGCGTTCTGTGCCACTGCCAACGGGGCTGAACCGGCGACTCTCGAGGACTCGCAGCAGTTTCACCTGCACGGCTGGCGGTGTATCGGCAATTTCATCGAGGAAGAGTGTGCCTCCGGCGGCCATTTCGAACAGGCCGCGGCGCTGTTCGTCGGCCCCTGTAAAAGCGCCGCGGACATGTCCGAAGAGTTCACTTTCAATAAGTGTGGGGTTGAGTGAAGCGGGGCATACGGGTACGAAAGGTCCTGCCGAAACGCTGCTGTGGTCATGAACTGCCCGGGCTGCAAGTTCTTTTCCCGTCCCGGTTTCTCCGAGCAGAAGTACCGGGAACGGAGCTGGGGCAATCAGGGCAATCTGGCGGTAGACGGCCTGCATTGCCGGGCTGGTGCCGACGATGGGTCCGGCTGGCTGGTGTGAGGATTGTGGTGGCGGGGCGGCAGCGGACTGCGCGAGCAGTGCCTGGCCGAGCACGTTGAGGAAGGTCTGCAGTTCGAACGGTTTGACGAGATATTCGAAGGCACCTCCGGAGAACGCGCGCGTGGCAGTGGGCAGATCGCCGAAAGCAGTCATGACGATCAGTGGCACATCGGGCAGCGACTTGCGGAATTCTGAAAGTGCTGAGAGCCCGTCCTGGCCGGGGAGTCGCACGTCGAGGATGATGGCGTGAGGGATAAATGTGGTGAGTTTTTCTCGAGCCTGTTCTATGGATGCGGCGGTTGTGGCGGTGTGTCCGGCGGCAGTGGCTGCTTCGGCGAGTGCCCAGCAGAGTGCCGGTTCATCATCGATGATCAGTATTCTGCTCATGCGAGACTTTCGGGGTGGCTGGCTGCCGGCAGCAGCAGGTTCATTTCCGTCCAGCCGTTGCTGCGGTTCCAGGCAAGGCGTCCGCCGTGATCCTGGGCGACAGCAGTGACGATTGCCAGCCCCAGTCCGACTCCTTCGGCTTTCGTGGTTACGAAGGACTGCAGCATGCGATCGGCAATCTGTGGATCGGGCCCTGGTCCGTTATCTGCGATACGGACGAGCGTTTCCTGAGAATTTGGTTTCAGGACTGACACCTGAATTTGCCCCTGATGTCCGGCTGCTTCGATGGCATTTTGCAGCAGGTTAACGATGGCGGCTCGCAGTCCGTCGCGAATACCTGTAACTGCGATGGTTTCGCAAGCGAGCCAGTGCAGCTGTATATGATGATGTTCGAGTGCGGGGGACACAAGTTCCACGCAGTCTTCCAGCAGTTGTTTCAGGTCAAACTGAGTTTTTATGCCGTCTGCGCGGCCCCCCAATGACAGCAGGCCGCGGACTTCAGTTTCCAGCAGTCGCAGCTGTTTGAGCATGATGTGGAGTGAGCGATCATCATGGGCAGCGTGGCAGCGAGTCTGGTGCAGTTGCAGCGCCAGCTGGATGCCGGCCAGCCCATTGCGGAACTGGTGAGCGAAACCGGCGGCCAGCTGAGCGAGCCAGCGGCCACGTTCTGCCAGCAGCAGCTGCTGCTGCAGTTCGGCCAGTCGGGCGCCCAGCATCCGCACATCTTCGACCAGTACCGTCAGTTCATCGGCAGACGTTTGTGCGGTTGCGGTCGAGCCTGCAGGGCCGGAGTTATCTGGCGTGGCGGTGAGGGCGTTTGCGGGCTGAAGCTGTCCCTGGGCAATTTCGGAGACTCGCCGCTGAATCTGCTGCAGGCGGCGAGACCAGCGGGCGGTGAGTGCGAGCAGCCAGGGGATGATGGCAGCCATGGCTGCAGCACCGATTGCGAGGGGGGGCCAGATTGCCCGCCAGCGAACCGCCTCCAGTTCGCTGCTGGATGCCAGCATGATAATACGAAACTGGGGTCTCCAGCGTGATGGTACCCAGCGACAGCGGTACTGCTCTGCCCTGCCCTGCCAGGTCCATTCAAGTCGGCTGGCGGGGGACTCTCCTGTTTCATCCAGCAGCCAGTGTTCGCGTGGCAGTTTTTGCAGTGCCGGCTGCAGATCGTCCGGCACCAGTGGAAATGAACTGTCGACGATTCGTCCGGCACCTGGATCCCAGATGACAATCTGCTGGTCGGCCAGTTGAGCCGTTTGCTGCAGGACGCTTCCGGTGATGGGGAACGCTGCCTGCTGCAGTACGGTTGCCACCTGCTGCTGATGCTGCTCGAGCAGTTCATCAGTGCGGGAAGACTGCAGCCATGCGGAGAGGCCAGAAATTCCTGCTATGACGAGGAAAAACAGACAGAGCAGCGGCACGATGAGCTGGCGTCGAATACTGGCTCCGGAGAGTCTCGCCATGCCGCTGCTCCGCTAAGATCAAGGGGCGGCTGCGAAGGTGGCCACCACTTTCGCATCTGCAGCATCCCAGACTCGTACGGTTCCATCTTCGCCTCCGGACACCACGAGTGTGCCATCCGGCGTGGCTGCAGCGCGGTAGACATAGTCGGTGTTGCCCGGGAACTCGCGCGCCGCACCGCCATTCGAAGGATTGTGAAAGAACACTCGTTTGTCACCGCTGCTGCTTAGGATCAGGTCCTGCAGTCCTACGTACTGCAGGGAAGTGACCTGGCGAGAATAGGTGGAAATTGTCCGTGCCTGCTCACCTGTCTCTACATTCCAGACCTTGATGGCATTGTCAGCACCGGCACTGGCCAGTGTGGTGCGATCGGATTTCCAGGACACGTCCATGACGTGATGAGTGTGTCCTTCGAAAGCCCGCACAAAGGTACCGGCAGCAACATCGAACACTTTGATGAACTTGTCGGCGGAGGCACTGGCCAGCAGCCGACCATCGGCAGAGAATTCAAGTCCGTAAACGGTATCGCTGTGGGCATCTGTGAACTGGCGAGCCAGGGTTCCGTCGGCGGTGTTCCAGAGTGTCAGTTCACCGGACCTTGAGGCTTCTCCGCCGCCGGCGGCCAGCAGTGTGCCGTCTGGTGAAAATGCCAGGGACAGGACTCGGTCGGCAAACACGGATTCTCCGCCGTCTTCGGATCCGATGGACCGTGCGAGTGTCCACGCGGGGAAGAGACTGCGGGTCGTGACGCGGTTATCTGCGGTCTTCAGCAGAGCCACTGTGGCAGAGGTGCTGACAGCGGTCACCGGTGCCGCGACGGTTGTGGGCAGGACATCAGCTGCCGCACCTGTGGCAGCATTCCACAACCGCACAGTTCCGGCGGCATCAGCAGTGACTGCATACTTTCCGTCCGTGGTCAGCGCTGCAAATGCGGTGGCGGCAGGAGCAGCAGCGGCAGTTTTCTTTTCTTCAACGGTGGCTGCAGCCGCGGTGGCTTCAGCGACAGCAGCTTCGTGCTGCTGGCGTCGCTCTGCGGCCCGTTTTTCCGCACGAGCAATCGCAGCGACGGCAAAGTCCACTGATTTCTTAGCGGTGTTCAGATCGGAATCGGCCTTGGTGAGCGCGTCCTTCGTGGCCGTTTCTGCCTTTTCGGCTTCGGTTACTGCCGTTTTCAGGGCGGCGTCATCAGGTTTACCTTCCAGGGCTTTCTTTGCTTCGGCGGTTTTGGCAGCGGCTTCATCGAATTTCTTTTTGGCCTCAGCCTGTATCGGGGTCTGCTTCTCGACGTCCGCTTTGGCTTTGGTTTCGGCTTCCTTTTGTGCGGTGATTTCCTTGTCGGCTTCGTCAATCTGTGCCTTGATCACGTTGACTCGGGAATCAAGCACAGCTTTGCGGAACTCGGCTGATTTCTGGTCGCGCTGAGCCGACAGGCTGGCGGTGAGCGCCATGATTTCCTTGTTGTCTTTTGTTGACCACAGAGATGCGGCAGTACCCCCGAAGACAAAGACCGCTCGTTCCGCCGCCGGGCGTGCATCAACGGCGGTGATATCAGCCGGGGTGTCAAATCGTGCTGCCTGTGTTCCATCTTCTGCTTTCCACAACTGAACCGTCTTTGTACCGGCGACAGTCAGCAGTTGCGGGCCACTGCCGGAAATGCGAGTGAAAGCTCCGGCATCAGAGCGGATTTCGGCTGCAACGGTAATTGCGCCGGTATCGGCGGCAACTGCCAGCAGGCGAATCGATCCGTCAGCCAGCAAAGCGGCGGTGCGTCCGCCGGCAAGTTCTGAGCTGAGTGCGGAGATGGCAGCGGGCAATGCTTCAGTGCGGTGAGCGAGGCTGAGATCTGCGGACTTTAGGACCGCCACCTTCTGGTCGGCCTGAGCAGCGAGGATCCAGCCACCGTTGACATTGACGGCCGAGACAGCCTGGCCGTCGAGAGCAGCCGCTCCTCGCTCAGCCCCGGTGGCAGCGTTCAGAACGACAACTCCGCGTCCTGGGACAGCGACAGCAAGTTCGCTGCCATCGGCCGTCTGAGTCCATGCGGGGATATCAGCGGGAATCGGCATTGAAGCTGCGGGTGTCGCATCGCGCTGCCACAACTTAATGTTGCGATATCCGGTGGTAGCTACGAGTGAGCCTTTGGGGTGGAAGGCGACAGCGTGCACGAAGTCACGATGGGCGGCTCCGCTGGGCCCCTGAGCGGCGGACGATACAATGGAGGTATCGACAAGAGCGGCCGGGACATCCTGGCGAGCAAGGTCATAGATTGTCACACGATTGGCTCGTCCAGCAGCGATGAAGCGTCCGCTGGGATCGATATCCATGGAGTAGACGCCCTGGAGCCGCGAGTTGATGGGCTGCCAGTTCATGACTTTGGCTGCCCCGCTGCCAGCTTTGGCACCTTCGGTAATCCACTGTCGGACAATCCCCAGTTCCTTACCGGAAAGCGCCTTGGCCTGTCGGTCGTTGGGCAGCGGCGGCATCACCGGTTCTGCAGATCGCCTTGAGAGTGTGAACAGCAGGCTTTCTTCCGGTTTTCCGGCAGTTACCACAGCGCTGCTGGCTTTGCTTTTCAGCATTGCGTCAACCGTTTCCAGAATGACACCACCTTCATTGGTCGTGACATTATGGCAGGCGACGCAGTTGGCCTGCAGAATCGGACGCACATCGCGATCGAAATCCACCGGTCGGCCCAGTGCCGGATCTTCTTCTGTGACAGGTTTGTTTTCGTCAGCCGATACGAAGCCGGAAGACAGCAGGCAGGCCAGCAGCAGCCACAGGGATTTGCGGTCAGAACGAATCATCGGAGCACCAGATTTCTGCAGTGAGTTCGGGTCTGATCATTCAGCAATTTTGATTGCCACCGGGACATCGGTAGCCGCAGCGCGGCCGGCAACGTCACCAGTGGCACGAATGACAACATTGGCAACATCGCCGACGGCAGCGTCAGCGGCGGCGGTGACAGTCAGGACAGCTTCAGACTGGTCGGCCGGCAGATCGACGGCGGCAGCCTGAATACCGGATACTGTCGGCGGCAGTTCGAGGGACAGTTTGAGTGGTCCTGTGAATTCTTTGCGGCGAGCTGCTGTGACTTTGATCGCCAGCATTCCACTGCGTTTCAGTACACCGTTTTCGGGGACAGCAGCAGACAGCTTAGCGGTGCCTGCGTGCAGTCTGACGACGATTGGGTCGGCGACGGCCCGGACGGCAACATTGTTGGGTTTGGTGGCTTCTTCAGCTTTCTTCAGCCCGTCATCGGCGGCGGCTTTGGCTGCTTTAGCGGCTTCGAGGTCCTTCATGGCCTGTGTCAGCAAAGCCTGAGCGGTCTCAACTTCTTTCATCTTTTCGGTGACCAGTTTTTCTGCGTCCGCTTTTTCACGAATCTTCGTGGCTTCCATTTCTTTCACGGCAGCCGCCTGTTTGGCGACGGCATCAGCAGCAGTGGTCAGTTCTTCCACCGTTTTGGCGGCTGCAGCCAGTGCATCGGCGGCTTCCTTCAGAGCTTTCAGCGAAGCCACAAGTTCTTCCGGCTTGCCAGTGGCCGATGCCTTGATGGAGGCGGCCTGTGTCTGAGCTTTGGTGACGGCTTCCAGAGATGCTGTCTGAGCGGCCACAGCTTTGGTGAAGTCCTCCTTGAGCTTTTGCTGCTGTACAGTGTAGGCGGCCAGTTCCTCGCCCAGTTTCTTCACCTGTTCGGTGAGGGCGGTGACTTTTAGCTGCTGTTCTTTGAGAGCGGCTTCAGCGGTTTGGGCCTGTGTCTGGCGAGTGGCCAGGGCGGTTTCTGATTCCGTGACTTTTGCCTTTGCGCGTTCAGCCAGCCAGGGGTTACGACGCCAGGCAACGGTGGATGTTCCGTGCAGCAGAATTGCGGCAGCGGACACCGGTGCCTTTTCCTTGAAGTAAATGCGGGCGAGTGCTGAATCCTTGCCTGGTTCGATGGCGAAGGCCGGGGCGTCGGTTTCCCCGGGGACGTTATAAAACGCGAAGTCCACTTTTCCATCGAAGCCATTGCGTTTGATCAGACGCACCGGAATCAGCAGCTGCTGATCCTGGCTGTAGTCGGCAGCGGCAACATCAACGACGACGGAGAAAGGCTGTTCATCCTTCATCACACCGGCGATCAGGGAATCTGACAGTCGGGCGGTTCTGGGCAGTCCGTTGAGAGCATCGTGAACCAGAGTTGCGGTGCGGGCATCGCGAGTGATTGCGGCGTCGGCAGGTCCGCTGCGACCCTGGACACTGATAGCGGCCAGTTGTTCGGCTGCATCGGGTGCAGCGGTGATGATCAGTCGAGCGGTGTTTTGGCCGGGGCCAATAACGGAGGGCCTGGCGGTCAGTCCGGCAGGCAGATTGACGGCAGAAACCTCAATGGCATCATTATGGCCATCGCGGCGGTAGGCATACACCGGCAACTCGTAACTGCCGCCTTTCCGCAGGCTGACAGCGCCGCTGGTGGGCGGCGCTTTGCCGTCGGCCGAGGGGAAAGAGTCGAACACAACGAGTGAAAAGTCGGGCTGCGGTTTGCGAATTGAGATCCGGTAGCTCAGGCGAGCGTCACCGCGGGCGTCGCTGTAGCGATCACGCAGGCGGATGCGATAGCTGCCGTCTTCCGGAACATCCAGTCGAGCAGCGGGGTCATCACTAAGAGTCGGCAGGTCGGCGCCGCCTGGATTCTGGCGATCATCGTCTTCAGTGGCGACTCGAGCGAAGGTTACCGTCCCGTCGGCGGCCGTATTGATGCGTTCGACCATCAGCAGGGGGTCTGCGATGGAGCCCAGTCGCTGAGCGAAGACTTCGATAACCCAGGCTTCACCTTTTTTCGCGTCAAAGCGGAAGATGTCTTCGTCTCCGCGTTCTGCAAACTGACCTGAGATTTCGGCGGGCACGCCGGTCGTCTGTTCGGCGGCTGCGGCGTCTTCGGGCAAAGCGGCCTGGGGGGCAAGCCCCAGACGCAGCAGATTTCCGTCGATGCCATTCCACCAGAAGGAGTCAGCAAACGCGGCAGTGGCGGCGGCGCCCACGGGGCGTCCGGCAGCGGATGGGTCTGCGCTGGCGGTCAGCTTGAAGACGGGCTGACCGGCGATCTTCAGGTCCGTCGCCGTTCCGCCTGGCAGATGTCGCCCGAAGAGTGTGATTTCCGATGGTGCACCTGCGGCGATGAATCCCGGAGCGATCCAGTCGACCTGCGGTCGGGTATCAATCGCGAGGCGGTAGACGAACTGATCGCCGCCACCGTAGACGGCATCCTGAACGCGGAGCAGGTACTGTTCATCGGCGGTGGCCGTGTGAACCAGTGCTGCTTCCTGCGAGAAGACTCGACGGGACTCTGCGACACGGCGTCCGGCCGCATTAAAGAGCTGCAGCAGAGGCTGCATGGGGGAATCGAGGCGAGCGGCCTCAGCACGGATCACGAATGTTTGTCCGGCTTTGACTGGAATGCTGAAGAAGTCAACGTCCGTGGCTCCGTTGGCGCGGGCACTGACGATGGATTCGAGGGTAACCGGGGTGGCCTGGGCAGCAGAGTTATTCGGTTCGACTTCCGGGGCTTCCGGGGGCGTATCGACGCGGAAAATTCGAGGGTTGCTGATGCCGAACAGGCCACGAACCCGCACGTCATACAGGCCGGCAGGGACATTGGCACCGACCGTCACCGTGAAGGTGCTGGCGACCGGATTCCCGCTGGCATCACGTTTGGGCGTGGCGGTGATCTCGGGATGACTGAATGTCATTGAGTCCAGTTCATCGAGGTCCGAGCCACCTCCGACGACAACGTCGAGAGTAATGCCGCGCTGGGCTCCCGGAGGAAACACAGAGGTGATGCGAGCCTGTGGCAGCTGTGCCTGAGCAGTACTGATGGCCAGCAGTGCCGCAGCGAAAGCCAGCAAAGATCGTCCGGTCATAAGGCGGGTTCCGGAGAGCGGTGGGCAGAACGGAGAGCAGAATTGTAAGCAGGAGCAGGCGGCCGGAATGTGCGGCGGTACCTGCTGTCAAAAGTCATGGTAAGGTCACGGGAAGACCCGGTTTGTCCGGATCTTCCCGCGTGGCGGAAGTGCGGTTCAGTGGTTGAACTGGAATTCCTTGGTGTTGATGAGCGCCCAGACGATGTCTTCGAAGCCTCGTCGAGGATTTTCTTCGTGGCGTTTCAGGTAACTGACCGCCACTTCCAGTTCGTCAGCCTGGGGTTCGCGAGCAAACACCCAGCGATAGATTTCGCGGATGCGTTCTTCGATGGCGCGAGCGGAGTCACCGGCCAGTTTGGCGGTGCGTGCTCCGTCACGAGCGATCTTGTCCTGAATCTCGCGACCATTCAGCAGGTGCAGGCTTTGGGCCAGGTTGGCGTCAGCACTGCGTTCGCATTCGCAGGCGGTGTCCCCCTTGGGCTGACCGAACACCTGCAGGAAGTAGGTAGCGTTTGAAGAGTCTGCGAGCTGCATGGCGCGAGTACCGGCGGGCATGCCACCGAAGTTCTCGCTGGTTTCAGTGACCTGATGGAAGGCGTCATAGAGAACTTCTGCACTGAGACGACGCGGGTAGTAGCGTGAGAAGTTCTGTTTGTCGCTGGCATTGTGTTCGTTAGGCAATGCACTGAGCTGATAGGTTTTGGAGCGGCAGATGGTGCGCACCAGTTCCTTGAGGTCAAAGCCGGATTTGATGAAGTGCTGCGACAGACCGTCGAGCAGTTCCGGGTTGGACGGCGGGTTGGTGGCACGCATGTCATCTTCAGGTTCGACGATACCGCGACTGAAGAAGTGCTTCCAGTAGCGGTTGACCACAGATTTGGCGAAGAATGGATTTTGCGGATCGGTCATCCAGTCCGCCAGTTTGACGCGGGGATCCTGATCCGGGGCAACGTCATAGGGTGCGGAGCCCAAACCGGTGGGTTTGAGACCTTTGCCGGAGCGAGGATTTGCTGCGGATGCGGCACCTTCGTTGTGGAAGACACGGCGATCACGCATGTTGCCGCTGGCGTTGGGGATTACCTTCTTGCCCACACGGCTGTAGAAGGCAGCCATGCCGTAGTAATCGTCCTGGCTCCATTTTTCGAACGGATGGTGGTGGCAGCGGGCGCACTGGATACGCAGTCCGAGGAACAGCTGGGCGGTGTCTTCGACCTGTTCTTCCACGGTGTCGACATCACGGTACCAGGTAACTGCCGGGTTGATCTGCGGATCACCGGAGGCTGTGACGATCTGTCGCACGAACTGATCGTAGGGAGTGTTGTCATAAACGCGGTCCCAGATCCACTGGTGGAACAGCAGCGTGCCGGGAGCGTCTTCGCCGTTTTCGCGGCGATTGCGGAGCACGAAGTTCCATTTGTTGGCGAAGTGGTCGGCGTAGGCAGTACTGTCAAGCAACTGGTCGACGAGGCGATCGCGTTTGTCGGCACCGGTGTCAGCGAGGAATTCACGGACCTGCTGTTCTGTCGGCAGCAGGCCAGTGATATCGAGCGAGACGCGACGAAGGAAAGTGGCGTCATCGCAGACTTCGGAAGCCGGGATGCCCAGGAGTCGGAGTTTGCCGAAGACAGCCTGATCCACGACATTGGCGGGCTCTGGCAATCCCTGAGTATCAGCACCCAGCGGGATCGTGGCGCGGAATGTTGAAACCTGCCCCTGATAGCGGGCCATGATGGCAACTTCGCCGGTCAGATCGAGCGTGCTGACGAGTCCGGTGACGGACGATTCTGCCATTTCGGCTTCGTTGGGTTCGAAGAGTGCCATGCGGGTCACGTCTTCGGTTGTGCCATCAGTGTAAGTGGCGATGACGGCGATCTGCTGCTGGGAATTGCGCTGCAGAGTACGAGTTTCGGGCAGGCACTGGATGGAGGCGACTGAGGGATCAGTTTCGGCGCCGTACGGCATGCCCTGTTCAATCCACTGGCACAGCAGGTTGTATTCAAAGCTGCCGGCTTCCATGCGTTTGCCGCCGCCGTGGGGACTTTGTCCGACGGCTTTTTTCAGGAGCAGGCTTTCCTGGGGCATGCCTGGGAAAATGCGGCGACCGCGAGATTCCTTGCGAAGGAATTCATAGTCATCTTCAGGGTAGAAGCCCAGCAGTGACAGGCGGAATCCGTTTTGTCCGCCGGATTTGCCGTGGCAGCCGCCGCCGTTGCAGCCCAGTTTGGTGAAAATGGGGACGACCTGATTGCGGAAGTTGATCGGCAGCGGAGTGGCAAAGCCGGAAATTGAAACATTGACAGTGGCTGCCTGGCCTTCGAAGGCGGCGGTCACGGTGATGTCGCCGTCGCCGGCCGGGATGGCCATGCCGGTGGCATCGATTGAGAGCAGTGCCGGACTGGAGATGGTCCAGGTGGCTTTGCGAGTGACATCCTGCAGTGTCCCGTCCGCCATGACCGCGGTGGCGACCAGCTGCTGGCGAGCGTCGCGGCTGCGAATTACCACTTTGTTGTCGGTGGCCGGGGCAATTTCAACGCGAGTGACAGCCGGAGCCGTGACTGCGGGATTGCCGGCGTGCACTGCGGGGCTGGCGGAGAACGCCAGGAGACCCGTGGCCAGCAGAGTAAGCAGCATGGCGACGGGCCGCGCTGCTGGCTGCGGGATGAACTGTGAGCTTGACACCGGACCACTCAGTTTCATGGGGTTTCTCCTGCCTGGAGTGCCGAGCCGGCGTCTTGCCGACACGCGGTTTGGTTTGGTTGGTTGCAGTGCTGCAGTTGGGGAAGGACTGGTTTGGGGGGGGGGGGACTGATTTTGGGCAGTGCGGTGTGTGTGCAGCGGACTCACTGCCGAAGTTTCGCTGTCTGCCGAGATTATCGGCTATGTGCAGACTATTACGTTTCCATTACAAGTCAAGCCCTGAGTGGAACTTCAGGAGCGGGAGTCTGGTGTGGCTGGAATTTCTTGGGATTTTCTGTTGACAGGGGTGCGGGGGGTGATCTGCGGGCGGCGATTCTGCGAGGAATCCGCATCTGGACCTGACTCGGACCCCAAATATCATTACCTGCGTATCCGTAATTATCTGGGGAATGTTCTGGAGTGAGCGGCGTGGCGGGGGCGGTTGGGGGCCTGTTTGAGCGGCGGGATTCCCGAAATCGGGAGAGCTGTTGTTCTGACGGGCGGATTGGCTGCTGCAGCGGGGTGACGTTAGGATTGGGGCGTGGAAGTGTGCCTTGTTGGGCGGGGGAACCGGGATGTTTCGGCGTGGCTACATACTGAGCTTTGGCGGCGATCTGGTGTGGTTTGTGTCATTGCCATTTTTTGCGGTGGCACTGGCGCTGCTGTGTCAGCAGTATATGTCGGCGGTGGCGCTGGCTGCAGTGGGTGTGTGGGTCACGCTGCCGCATCAGTTTGCGTCGTGGCTGCGGACGTGGGGTATTGCGGACGAGCGGCGGATGTGGGGGGACCGTCTGTACTGGGGTCCGCTGCTGATTTTTGCGGGCAGTCTGGCGGGGTACGGGCTGGCTCCGATTTCAACGGCGTGTCTGGTGATTTTGTGGGATCATCAGCACAGTATTATGCAGCAGCATGGATTTGCGCGGATTTACGACTTTCGTGGCCGCACGGGTTTGCCATCGACGGGCTGGTTTGACCTGGTGCTGGGCTGGCTGTTGTTCAGTCACATGCTGCTGACGTCACCGATGTTTGTGTTTCCGCTGGTGCGTGAGCTGTATCGTCTGCGTTTGCCGGTCTCAGCAGAGCAGGTGCAGGCGGTGACTGCGATCAGCTTTTGGCTGCTGATGGGTTATCTGGTGATCTATGGTGGGCATGTGATCTGGACGCTGCGGTGCGGCGGTGCAGTGAATCCGCTGAAGTACGTGTTTCTTGGTGCCAGTTATTTTCTGTGGTATTTCTGTGCCTGGCATACGGCGAGTGTGCTGGTGTGGGGGATTGCTCATCGGATCATGCATGGTGTGCAGTATATGGTGATGGTTTACTGGTATTTGCGTCGTCAGACGGCGGAGGGGCGTGGTGGCTGGAGTGTGGCGGGTTTGCTGGCGGGTCGGGGCTGGCTGTGGGCGTTTCTGCTTTCGGGTGTGTTGTATTCGGTGCTGGTGCAGGTTCTGACTGGTGGCCAGCTGGGTGCATTTTTGTTTGGCTGGGCTCGATTTCCGACTTTGTATGATTCGATTCCAGCGTTTGGGCTGGGTGCGATGACGGCTGAGGAGGGCTATGCGTTTGTGACGCTGGCCCTGCTGAATACTCTGGGGATGACTCACTATTACTTCGATTCCTTCATCTGGAAGGTGCGTGATCGGCGCATTCACGGGGGTCTGTCATGAGCAGGCCGAGGGCTGCAGTGTGGGTGCGAATTCTGCGGCGTGGAATGTTGCTGGTGTTGCCGCTGCTGCTGTGGGGTTATCCGGCTGGCTGGCCGGCCTGGCAGTTGCTGCTGTGTTTCAGTCTGCCGCTGGTGGCGGCGGTAACGGTTTGGGTGTGGGCCGGTCGGCTGCGGCGTTTTCGCATGTTGTATGTGGTTTTTTTGGCGTTGCTGATCAGTGGAGGCTGGGAGCGGTGGTCTGGGGGTCATGTGTCATTGCTGTGGTCAGAGCGACTGCAGCTGCCGCGGGTTCCTGGGGAGCCCAATTTGTATTTTGAGTATGACTTGCCGGGGGTGGAGTCGCGGCTGTTTCCGGGTTTGGCGGAGGTCCTGCTGTTGCAGGCGGTGCAGCTGAACTACTGCGGCAGTGGTGTGCCGGCTTTCAGTGGTCATCCGGTTTGTCTGCAGTATCCGGCGGTGGATGCGCGAGCGGTGCGAGCGGCTTTGGAGCGGGCGCTGCGTCAGCAGCCGAAGACGAACGAGGACATTTACTACAGTTATGTCGAGGTGTTGCGGGGGACGGGTGGCAGTGTGGCGGAGGTCGAGGCGGCTCGTGCTGAGTGGCGTCGTTTATTTCCGTTTTCGGACCGTCCGGCTCCGTAGTCTGGCGTGGTTGCGGGGGGCTGTACCGGTCATTTGGGGTGTTGGCGGCGGTGCGGTTGGTGCGGTGTGGCGACGGGGCCACATTTGCTGCCGCAGCGGGGGCGATTTGTCAACTGAATTCGGGGCCGAATTTTGAATTTTGGTCACCCCCTTTTTTGGACATTTCGCGGAAAAAACTGGGCGAAACCAGATCTCCCTGACGATGCTCCTGATACACAACAAATAGTGTTGACAGAATCGGGAGGCACAATATACTGCGGAGTATGGATCCTGCGGCTGTCTGTTGCCCGGTCGGCTGAAGCGGTCGCAAGCTGTTGTCGTTCAACGGTTTGGAGCCATGTTGTCAGCGAGTGTTGACAGAAGGCTGCAAGTGAATATTCTGCGGTCGTGTCAGGACGTCAGAAGACTCATCGACAGGAGGTCGAAATTCGGACTTGAAGGTCGTTTGCCGAGGACCTGTCAGCGGGTTTTGGCAGGCGTACTGATCCGGTGGTGTTGCTGGTGTGTCATCCGGCGGTTGTCGGTGGTGTTTTCCAGCAGTGCGAGCGGTGGTCCATACCCATCTGAGGCTGAAATCCCGTCTTTAGTGTTGCGTGATGTCCGGCCCTGGTCGCTGTGAGCGGGTGCTGAGTTGTCAGGCAGTTTTTCCTGGGCGCAGTTTGACCGGGTGTTGTGCTGCGCTGCGGGGATTGGGCTGGGAGCCAGGTTTGCGGTGTGTTGTGTTCGGTTGTGTTCGGCTGTGAATCATGGTGCGGGGTGCTGGTGTTGAGTGCAGTTGCAGGCTGCAGTTGCAGGCTGCAGGCTGCAGGCTGCAGGCTGCAGGCTGCAGGCTGAAAGCTGAAAGCTGAGAGCTGAAAGCAGCACGGTGAAGTTGCAGGTATTGAGTGAATGTTGGTGGAGGGTTCTGACCGGGGTACAGCCCGACAAGGGCAGAGGACGGGGTTTCGGTCAGAGTGGCAGCAGCGGTCGGGAAAGCGAAGGGAGAGCGTCGAATGATTCGAGCGGTCAATGAATGGATTATTCGCAAGCGAGATGGCCGGACGGTGCCATTTGAATCGAAGCTGATTTTCAAGGCGATCTGCAACGCATTTCGGGCCGAGCAGAATCTGGCGACTGGTCAGCCTCTGGACGCCGACCTTGAGCGGGAGGTTGCTGCGATCACGGAGGACGTGGTGCAGGATGCTTCTCCTGACGCTGCGACTGACCGTGGTGTGGGTGTTGAGCAGATTCAGGACCTGGTGGAAATGCAGCTGATGAAGCGCGGCCACTATCGGGTTGCGCGTCGTTACATTGTGTATCGGGCGGAGCATGCGAAGATTCGTTCGCTGCGGCAGCCGGAGGCGCTGGAGGTCACTGAAACAACTGTTGCTCCGCGGATGCACGTCCGTCTGGAGGACGGTTTGCGGGTGTTGTTTGACATCAACCGGATTCGGCGGCGTCTGGATCTGGCGTGTGCCGGATTGCCGGACTGTGATGCTGAGGATTTGCTGCAGGAAGTGATCAAGTCGGTATTCGACGGGATTTCGGTTGGCGAAATCTACCGCGCGATGATTTTGGCGGCGCGGTGTCGGATTGAGTGTGATCCGGCGTACGACATTGTGGCGGCGCGTCTGCTGCGGATGGTGATCAGCAACGAGGCTCTGGGAAGTTCTCCTGCGAATCCTGCCGAGTATGCTCGTCTGTACCGCAATCAGTTTGAGCACTACATCATTGACGGGATCAATTCCGACCGTCTGACTCCTGAGCTGCGGACTTTGAATCTGACGAAGATTGCAGCGGCGCTGCAGCCGGAGCGTGACGGGTTGTTCCGTTATCCTGGTCTGCAGGCGGTCTATGACCGTTACCTGCTGCACATTGACAACCGTCGCATCGAGATGCCGCAGTATTTCTGGATGCGAGTGGCGATGGGTCTGGCGCTGCGTGAGAGCCGACCGGAAGAGCGTGCGATTGAGTTTTACAATCTGTTGTCGACGATGCGTTTCACTTCGGCGACTCCGACGCTGTTCAACGCGGCGACCAATCATCCGCAGCTCAGTTCCTGTTATCTGTCGACGGTGAAGGACGATCTGGACCACATCTTCAAGTGTGTTTCGGACAACGCGCGTCTGTCGAAGTGGGCTGGTGGTCTGGGGAATGACTGGACGAACATTCGCGCCACCAATGCTCATATTAAGGGCACGAATGGTCGCAGTCAGGGAGTGATTCCGTTCCTGAAGGTGGTGAACGACACAGCGGTGGCGGTGAACCAGGGTGGCAAGCGGAAGGGTGCGGTTTGTTCGTACCTGGAAACGTGGCACATGGACATTGAGGAGTTTCTGGATCTTCGCAAGAACACTGGCGACGACCGTCGTCGTACTCACGACATGCACACGGCAAACTGGATTCCGGACCTGTTCATGAAGCGGGTCGAGGAGGAGCGTGAGTGGACTCTGTTTAGTCCGGACGAGGTGTCTGATCTGCACGATCTGGTGGGACGAGCATTTGAAGAGCGTTACGTGCAGTATGAGAAGATGGCGGAGACCGGCGAGATTCGCATGAGCAAGCGGATTCCGGCGATTGATCTGTGGCGCAAGATGCTGACTCGACTGTTCGAAACGGGCCATCCGTGGATCACGTGGAAGGATCCTTCCAACCTGCGTTCTCCGCAGGATCACGTGGGTGTGGTGCACAGCAGCAATCTGTGTACTGAAATTCTGCTGAACACATCGGCGAATGAGACGGCGGTCTGCAATCTGGGTTCGATCAACCTGCTGGCGCACATTCAGAACGGTCGTCTGGACGTGGTGTTGCTGGAGCAGACTGTGCGAACGGCGATGCGGATGCTGGATAATGTGATCGACATCAACTACTACCCGACGGACGAAGCGAAGAATTCGAATGCGCGGCATCGTCCGGTGGGTCTGGGTCTGATGGGTTTCCAGGACGCGCTGGCGGCGATGAACATCAGCTATGCCAGTCCGGAGGCTGTGGACTTTGCTGACTACAGCATGGAAGTGATTTCGTACTATGCGATTCTGGCGTCAGCGGATCTGGCGGCTGAGCGTGGGGTGTACAGCACGTATGCGGGTTCGAAGTGGGATCGGGGGATGTTGCCGATTGACACGATGGATCTGCTTGAGCGTGAGCGTGGCTGTCGGATTGACGTGGACCGTTCGGCGCGGATGGACTGGTCGGTAGTGCGTCAGGCGATCGCTCAGCATGGCATGCGAAACAGCAACTGCATGGCGATTGCACCGACGGCGACGATCTCCACCATCATCGGTGTGTCGCAGTCGATCGAGCCGATGTACAAGCACTTGTATGTGAAGAGCAATTTGTCGGGCGAGTTTACTCATTTGAACACCGCACTGGTGAGCGAACTGAAGGAACGCGGCCTGTGGGATGCTCAGATGCTGGAGATGCTGAAATACTACGACGGCACGCTGATGGAGATCGACCGTATTCCGGCCGACATCAAGGCTCGGTATGTCACAGCCTTTGAGCTGGAGTCGCGGTGGCTGATCGAATGTGCGGCTCGCCGTCAGAAGTGGCTTGACATGGGTCAGTCTCTGAATCTGTACATGCGGGAGCCCAGCGGTCGCAAGTTGTACGACATGTACTTCCTGGCGTGGCGCAAGGGTTTGAAGACGACTTACTATTTGCGGACTCTGGCTGCGACTCAGGTTGAAAAATCCACTGTGGACATCAACAAGTTTGGTGTTCAGCCGCGGTGGGTGAAGTCGAAGAGTGCTTCCAGTGAGATTCAGGTCAATCGCGCGGATGACCCGCGTGAGACGGGTGCGGACATTGTTCCGGCGCCGCATATTTTGCCGGTCACTGAGGCATCTCAGTATAAAGCCTGCAGTATTACCGATCCGGACTGCGAAGCGTGCCAGTAAAGAATCTGGTGAGACGCTGACTTCGACTGCTGATCGAAAAACTTTCATTTCAGCGGTGAAGTCAGCGACGTTTCTGCGGTGGTTTGGTTAAGGTGTAGAAGCATCAGGACGTGTTGCGTAATTTTGTCTGTTTCTTTCTGCGATGTCGCTGAATCGGCATTGCCCAGTGGTTCTCAAGGAGTGAGCTGAAAATGTCCGTACTGACTTTCGATGATGTCCCGGCAACAACTGCTGCTCCTGTTCCGCCTGCGGGTGCTCGGGTGAAGGCGACGGAGAAGCGTCTGATCAACTGTGCTCAGGTGGACGTCAACCAGCTGATGCCGATCAAGTATCACTGGGCGTGGGAGCATTATCTGAATGGCTGTGCGAACCACTGGATGCCGACAGAGGTTCCGATGAACCAGGACGTCGAAATCTGGCGGTCGGACAAGCTGACTGATGACGAGCGGCTGGTGATCAAGCGGAATCTTGGGTTCTTTTCGACAGCCGAGTCTTTGGTTGGCAACAACCTGGTGCTGGCGATCTTTAAGCACGTGACGAATGCCGAGTGTCGTCAGTACCTGCTGCGTCAGGCCTTTGAAGAGGCCGTGCATACTCATACGTTCCTCTACGTTGTGGAAAGTCTGGGCCTGAACGAGGGCGAGATTTTCAACATGTACCGCGAAGTCCCCGCGATTGCTCGCAAGGACGACTTCGAGATGGAGCTGACGGCCGAAGTGCTGAATGACGGTTTCACCACGGATACTCCGGAAGGCCGTCAGATGTTCCTGAAGAACCTGATTGGCTATTACGTGATCATGGAGGGGATTTTCTTCTACAGTGGTTTCGTGATGGTGCTGTCTTTCCATCGTCGCAATCTGATGAAGGGGATTGGCGAGCAGTTCCAGTACATTCTGCGGGACGAGACGACTCATATGAACTTCGGAATTGACCTGATCAACGGGATCAAGTCCGAGAACCCTGAGTTGTGGACTCCGCAGTTCCAGGCTGAGATGCTGGAACGCGTGCGGAAGGCAGTGGAGCTGGAGATTGCTTATGCGGAAGGCTGTCTGCCGCGTGGCATTCTGGGTTTGAATGCTGAGGCGTTCCGTGATTATGTGCAGTACATTGCTGACCGTCGTCTGGAGCGAATTGGTCTGCCGACTCAGTATGGTTCTTCGAATCCATTCCCGTGGATGAGTGAAACGATGGACCTGTCGAAGGAGAAGAACTTCTTCGAGACTCGCGTGACCGAATACCAGAGTGCGGGCGCATTGAACTGGGACTGAAGTCTGGCTGACTGGTCAGACTTTAGATTGTCGCAGACGAAATCATAAAAATCAGCAAACAGCCGCAGTCTCCTGAGGGGACGGCGGCTGTTTGTGTTTGTGCGGTGAGCCGGAGTTTGTAGAATTCAGCAGGCGGTGCCGGAGCGGGCTGCTGGACTTGACGGGAGGAGGGGGGGGATGCTGAGTGAAGCAGAGCTTGTGAGAATGCTGGGTGGTCCGGAGAGTGCGCAGTCAGAGCGTACGGTGTCAACTCACAACACCGACAAGTTCTGTCAGGCGGTCTGTGCCTTTGCGAATGATTTCGACCGTACAGGGAAGCCTGGGTATCTCGTAATTGGTGTGGATGATGCGGGTGTACCGGTTGGTGCTTCCATAACAGACGAGCTGTTGAGGAATCTGGCGGGCATCAGAAGTGATGGCAATATCCAGCCGTTGCCGGCGATTTCAGTCAGTCGATTTGTATTACCGGGTGGTGAAGTGGCTGTGCTGGAGACAATGCCTTCTCCGTTGCCCCCGGTGCGTTACAAGGGGAAGGTGTGGATCAGAGTGGGGCCTCGCAGGGCTGTGGCGACCGAGCATGAAGAGGCGTTGCTGATGGAGCGCCGGATTTCATCAGCACTGACCTTTGATGCGATTCCGAATCACGAATCATCGCTCGAAGATCTTTCGGAGGAGCGATTCCGACTGACGTACCTGCGTCAGGCTGTTTCGGAAGAGACGATTCGTGAGAACAATCGATCGAATCGGCATCAGCTGGCGAGCCTGCGACTGTATGACCTGCGGAATGATTGTCCGACGAATGCCGGCTTGATTGTGCTGTGTGATTCGCCGGTTCGGTTCCTGCCGGGTGCTTATGTGCAATTTGTCCGGTATTCTGGGGTGGATGAGGCGAGCGAGGTGATATTTGAGAAACGAGCGGAGGGTGATCTGCGTACGTTGTTGTCGACGCTGGATCTGCTGATGGACGTGAATACTCGGCAGTGGCCTGTGAACATTGGCGGTTTCCGTGAAGAAACCCGGTATGACTATCCGCGGCTTGCGCTGAGGGAGGTGCTTGTCAACGCGGTGATGCACCGTAGTTATCAGTCCACCGCTCCGATTCGCTGGTTTTGGTTTTCTGATCACATTCGGATTTCCAGTCCGGGGGGGCTTTGGGGGGAGGTGCGTGCGGATAATTTTCCTCAGCAGGTGGCCTACAGGAATCCTGTGATCGCTGAGGCAGCTCGAGTGCTGGGGTATGCCAATCGTTTTGGGATGGGAGTGATTCGGGCGGGTCGGGCGCTGGAGCAGAACGGGAATCCTGCGGCGCAGTTTCGTTTTGATGCTGCGGGTGTGGATGTGTTGTTGTATTCGGCGGAATGAGCCGGATTTGTCGGTGGGTGTGTCGTTTGTGGGGGGAGGGGGGCTGTTGTATGGGTGATGACAGCATATTGCGCAGTGTGGTGGGAGAGTTTTTGGGGACCGCGGTATTGATACTGCTGGGTGGTGGTGTGTGTGCGTCGGTGAGTCTGGAAAAGTGTTATGCGCGGGGTGGTGGCTGGATTGTGGTCACGGCTGGGTGGGCGCTGGCGGTGCTGTGCGGGATTCTGACAGCGACATCAGTGGGGGCTGCGGGCAGTCTGAATCCAGCGGGAACGCTGGCGGGGCTGCTGGTGGGTGGCAGTGCTGTGTTGCCGGCTTTGGCGGACGTGGGTGCTCAGCTGGCTGGTGCCTTTACCGGGGCGGTGCTGGTATGGCTGATGTATCTGCCGCACTGGGAAGTGACGGACAATCCGGCAGCGAAGCTGGGAGTTTTTTGTACAGGTCCGGCGATTGATCGTCCGTGGTGTAATTTTTTGAGTGAGCTGATTGGGACATTTGCGCTGGTGCTGATTGCGGGTTCGGCCGGTCGTCTTGCTCAGGGGCCGGCGTCGGCGGCATTGACGGCGGCGGTGGTCTGGGCGATGGGTCTGAGTCTGGGTGCGGCGACGGGTTATGCGATCAATCCGGCTCGTGATCTGGCCCCGCGACTGGCACATGCTTTGCTGCCGATCGCGGGCAAGGGCGGTTCAAACTGGGGATATGCGTGGATCCCGGTGTGCGGGCCGATTGCCGGAGCGGTTTTGGCGACATTGCTGCTGCAGGTCTTGAGTCAGTTGCCGGGAATTCCGGCGAAGGTGGGTTAAGACTGAGGTGCGGGGGGTGGGGGCGAGGGGTACGGTGCTGCAGAGAAATCGTTCAAAGCAGAACGTGTGTGCAGTTGTTCGTCGCATCCTGACGCAGGTTGTCGTGGTATCGGCTGATCCTTGCTGGCGGTTCCAGGCGATCCTGGGTATGAATTGTGTTAGTGGGTGCTTTGGCGTTCATCCTGCCTCGAATGCGTCGCGTTCGAACTTCTGCTGCGGAAATCTGGCATGATTCGATTGATGGTTCCTGGTGTGCTGCTTTTGTTGTCAGCGCTGTGTGTGATTTGCCCGGTGTGTGGGCAGCAGCCGCCGCGGCTGAACCATGCGGATCTGAGTGTGTATCGGGACGCGGCGGGAGTGCTGCAGCCGATTCGTACTGCTCAGGACTGGCAGCTGCGTCGGCAGCAGATTCTGTTGGGTATGCAGGAGGCGATGGGGCCGTTGCCGCAGCGGAACACGGGGTTGCCGTTTGATGTGCGAGTGAGTGAAGAGCGGATGATCGGTGCGGTGCGGCGTGTAACGCTGACGATCGCAGTGGACAGTCCGACGGATCGGCTGGCTTTGGATTTGTATCTGCCGGCGGCGCTGGCGGAATCTGTGACGGGGCAGAATCTGACGACTGCGACGGGGAAGAGAACGGCAGCGATGCTGGCGCTGCATCCGACGGGGGATGCGGGCAAGCGGATTGTGGCAGGGGAGGCAGGTCGACGAGGGCGGCAGTACGGAATTGAGCTGGCGCAGCGGGGCTACATTGTGGCGGCTCCTGATTACCCGTCTTTTGGTGATCTGAAGTCTTATGATTTTGCGGCTGACTCGTATCAGTCGGGCACGATGAAGGCGATTGTCAATCATTTGCGGTGCACTGATTTTCTGGTGTCGCTGGGCTTTACGGATGCGGCTCGTCTGGGTGTGATCGGGCATTCTTTGGGAGGTCACAACGCGATCTTTCATGCGGTGTTTGACGAGCGGATTCAGGCGATTGTGTCCAGTTGTGGCTGGTGTCCGTTTGGTGATTATTACGGGGGCAATGTGACGGGCTGGACCAGTGACCGTTATATGCCACTGCTGAAGACGAAGTATGGTCTGGAGGTATCGCAGCTGCCGTTTGATTTTTACGAGCTGACGGCGGCGCTTGCGCCGCGGACGTTTGTGTCTGTGTCTCCGCTGCAGGACAGTAATTTTGAGGTGAGTGGTGTGCAGAAGGCGATTCCGGTGGCGGGCAGCATTTATGCGCTGCTGGGGGCTCGTGAGAAGCTGGTGCTGATGACGCCTGACTGCGGTCATGATTTTCCGGCTGACATTCGGATGCAGGTGTATCGGATTTTGGATCAGACGCTGCAGCATCAGCCGGATGCGTTTGAGCCGGACTATTCTCTGGAGTTGCCGCGGATTGCCGCAACGGCTCCGGCGGAGGCCCTGCAGACGTTTGAAGTGGCGGCCGGATTTCAGTTGCAGCAGACGGCTGCGGAGCCGCTGGTCACGGATCCTGTGGCGATGTCTTATGATGAGGACGGTCGGTTGTTTGTGGCGGAGATGCGGGACTATTCTGAGCAGGACAAGGAGCATCTGGGGGTGGTGCGTGTGCTGCAGGACACGAACGGTGACGGGGTGTTTGATGACAGCCGTGAGTTTGCGAAGGGTCTGAGCTGGCCGACGGCGATTATTGCGGCGAACGGCGGAGTGTTTGTGGCTGCGGCACCGGATGTGTTTTTCCTGAAAGACACGAACGGTGACCTGCAGGCGGACGAGCAGACGCTGGTGTTCACCGGGTTTGCTCGCAGCAACGTGCAGGGGTTGATCAACAGTTTTCACTGGGGTCCGGACAATCGGATTTATGGTTCGGCCAGTACGGTGGGTGGTACGGTGACGTGTCCTGTGCATCCGGAGCGAGCGGGTGTGGAGTGTCGTGGTCGGGACTTTTCGTTTGATCCGCGAACGCTGGAGCTGCGGACGGAGACGGGTGGTGGTCAGCATGGCATGTCGTTTGATGACTGGGGTCATCGGTTTGTGAGTGCGAACAGCGATCATGCTCAGCAGATTGTGTATGCGGACCGTTATTTGTCGCGGGCTGCTGTGGCCAGCGCTGCTCCGCCGCGAATCAGCATTGCGGCGGATGGCGGGCAGGCGCCGGTGTTTCGTATCAGTCCGGTGGAACCGTGGCGGATCGTGAGGACTCGTCTGCGTGCCTCCGGGCTGTCAAAGGGGCTGGTGGAAGGCGGAGGTCGTCCGGCCGGTTATTTTACGGGTGCGACGGGGATTACGATTTACCGGGGTGATGCGTGGCCGGTGGATTTGCGGGGTGTAGCGATCATTGGTGACGTGGGCAGCAATATTGTGCATCGCAAGCGTCTGACAGCGGATGGTGTGGTGTGGCGTGCGGAGCGGATGGATGCGGGTCACGAGCTGGTGGCATCAAAGGACATCTGGTTTCGCCCGGTACAGTACGCGAATGCTCCGGATGGCTGTCTGCAGATTTTGGACATGTATCGTGAGGTGATTGAGCATCCCGCCAGTTTGCCTCCGGAGATTAAGCGTCATCTGGATCTGACCAGCGGTCGTGACCGGGGGCGTCTGTACAGACTTGCTCCGACGGGATACGTCTTCCGTCCGGCGCCGCGATTAAGTCAGGCAGCGACGGCAGAGCTGGTGGGATTGCTGGAGCATCCGAATGCGTGGCATCGCGAGGCTGCATCGCGTCTGTTGTATGAGCGTCAGGATACCGCGGCGGTGCCGTTGCTGAGGTCGCTGCTGGGGAGTTCGCAGTCGGGTCTGGCTCGTTTTCATGCGATTGGCAGTCTGCAGGGTCTGGGTGCATTATCGAGTGCTGATGTGGTGCTGGCTGTTTCGGACAGCGTTCCGGGAGTCCGTGAGCGGGCGGCGCTGGCAGCGGAGGGTTTGAAGGGTGACGCGGCTGTGGCTGCGGCGTTGCTGGGGATGGAGGCCGAGCAGGATCCGCGGGTGTTGCTGCAGCTGGCATTTACTTTGGGTGAGTTGCCGAAATCTGCCGAGCGGCAGCGTGTGCTGGCGACGATTTTGGAGCGTCGTGGTGAGGACCGCTGGATTCGTACGGCGGTGCTGTCGTCCCTGGGGGTGTCGGCGGGCGAAGTTTTGCCGCAGCTGGCGGGCAGTATGTCTGTGAGTGCGGCAGCTTTGCTGGAGCTGACGGATGCTGCGGCGCGGCAGATTGTCGACGAGAGCGGGCTGAATCCCCTGCGCGACGCACTGACCAAAGTCAATCAAAATCCGGGACTGCAGGTGCGGATTTTGCAAACAGCCGCCGCAGCGAACGGCCGATTGTCGAAAATGCCGGGTTTTCAGATGTTCAGCAGTCTGTTGTTATCGCGAGCGCGGGTGACGGCGGCGGATGCGACGGCGGCTGCAGCGGACCGTGCAGCGGCGTTGCGAGTTTTGAGTTTGTCGGGTTATGGTGGTGAGCGCGAGCTGCTGCTGGGTGCGCTGGAGCCTGCGGGTGCTCCTGAGCTGCAGGCGGCGGCATTGGAGACGCTGACCGGTTTTGCGGATGTGGAGATTGCCGGTGAACTGATCAGTCGTCTGCCTTCCATGTCACCGGCTCAGACGCAGCGTGCGCGGGAGGCTTTGCTGCGGCGGAGTGCGTGGGCGGCGGTGCTGCTGGAGGCAATTGAGGGGGGCAGTCTGCCGAATTCTGCGGTGACGCCGACGGAGCTGCAGCGGCTGGCTGAGCTGCCGGACAATGCGGTGCGGGCCAGAGCACTGCGGCTGCTGGAAGCGACGGCCAAATCTTCCCGTGACGATGTGCTGCGCAGTTATCAGGTGACGCTGACGCTGCAGGGTAATCGGGAGCGGGGAGCGGCGGTATTTCGGCAGCAGTGTTCGGTGTGTCATCAGATCGGGGCGGTGGGTTATCAGGTCGGTCCGAATCTGGTGGCTTTGAAGAGTCGTGGTGCGGAGGCGATTTTGACGAACGTGCTGGATCCGAATCGGGAGGTGAATCCGGCGTGGCGTGATTATCTGGCGGTGACCACTGACGGGACCACTCACAATGGTGTGCTGGTGCAGGAGGCTTCGGAGAGTCTGACGCTGCGGCGTGCGGAGGCAAAGGAGACTCGGCTGCTGCGTTCTGAGATTGACGTGATTCGGGACACGGGGCGATCTTTGATGCCCGAGGGTCTGGAGAAGAACGTGGATACTCAGGCGATGGCGGACCTGATTCAGTTCATTTTGACGGCTGAGTGATTTTGGGTGCTGGTGTTGGCCTGCAGGGGCTTGCGTGTTGGTTTCTGGTTGTTGTATGGACAGGGCTGGTGTGTCATGCTGGGACTGGTGCGCTGGGGCGTGTTGGTGTTGTGTCTGACGGGGCGTGTCTGTGCCGGTGACTGGCCGCAGCTTTTGGGGCCGCAGCGGAATGGTGTGGCGGAGGGTGAGGTCCTGCACAGGTCCTGGCCGTCTGCCGGTCCGAAGGTGTTATGGGAAGCTGCTGTGGGCGGCGGGTTTGCGGGTGTGGCGGTTGCCGGCGACCGTGTGATTGGGTTTACTCGTGAGGGCCGCAGCGAAGTGGTGCGGTGTTATGCGGCAGCGGACGGTGCGGTGCGCTGGGAGTCGAAGGCGGAGTGTACGTATCAGGGGGGCGTGTCGAGTGACAAGGGTCCGCGTTGTGTGCCGCTGATTGCGGGTGGTCGAGTGTATGTGCTGGGAGTGGAGGGCCGCCTGCGGTGTTTGGGGCTGGCGGATGGACGCGAGTTATGGCAGCGGGACACGGAGCGTGATTTTCGACCTTTGGAGGGGTATTTTGGAGTCGGCAGTACTCCGGTGTTATCCGGAAATCGGCTGATTGTGAATGTGGGCGGTCGTGAGAACGCATCGATTGTGGCGTTTGATGCTGAGACGGGCAGTACGTTGTGGCAGGTGTTTACGGATGCCGCCAGCTATTCGGCTCCGGTTATCGTTCGCAGCGGTGATCGTGAGCTGGCGATAACGGTGACGCGACTGCATCTGACGGGTGTGGACACTGCGACTGGCAAGCTGGTGTTTTCGCAGCCTTTTGGGGCGCGAGGTCCGACCGTGAACGGGGCGACTCCAGTGCTGCTGGGGAACCGTATTTTTGTGTCATCCAGTTACAACATTGGTTCGCTGCTGACTGAGCTGACGGGAGCAGGTGCGGCGGAGGTCTGGCGTGATGAGGAGCTGCTGGCGACTCAGTATGCGACTCCAGTGCCTGCCGGTCGGTCTCGGCCGACGGTATTATTTGCGATGGATGGCCGTCAGGATGCGGGCAGTGGCAGTGCGGCTTTGAAATGTCTGGACGTGGAGGCTCGTCGGGTACTTTGGGAGCGTCCGGGTTTCGATTATGGGACGCTGTTGCGTGTGAGTGACGAGCTGCTGGTGCTGACGTGTGGTGGCGAGCTGGTACGAGTGTCGGCGGATGTCGGCGGTTACCGGGAGACTGCACGGGCCAGGGTTTTGCGGGCGACGGACAGTGGTTATCGTTTGCCGGCTCTGGCTGGCGGGCATTTGTACGTGCGGGACGACGACACTCTGAAATGTCTGGACCTTGGCCCTGCGGGTGCGGGGGAATAGTCAGAGTCGAGCGATTGTTTTTCGGCTGATTTTTGCGGGTGAACACGATGCTTGCTGGCTGTTGGCGTGTTTTGGGATGTGCGATTTTGCTGCTGGCGTCGAGGGCTGTTGCGGTTGCGCAGCAGGCTGCGGCTGAGTCAGAGGCGTCTGTTGAGGTGTCTGGTGGGGAAGTTCCGCCGCTGGTGCAGCCGGACGCTGGTTTATCATTTGAGCGGCAGGTGCGACCGCTGTTGAAAACGTGGTGTCTGGACTGTCATGGCGGTGAGGCGACCGAGGGTGGTCTGGATCTGCGGCAGCGTCGTTTTCTGATGCGTGGCGGTGAATCGGGTCCGGCGGCGGTGGCGGGTGACGCGGCTGGCAGTCTGCTGCTGCAGCGAATTCGAGCGGGCGAGATGCCGCCTGGTGAGAAGAAGATGGCTGCTGCTGATGCGGCGGTGCTTGAGCAGTGGATTGCTGCCGGGGCTCCGACACTGCGTGACGAGCCGGCTGAGTTACCGCCGGGGCTGGGGATTACGGAAGAGGAGCGATCGTACTGGGCTTTCCAGCCGATTCGTCGACCTGTGGTCCCAGCTTTTGCTGCTGCGCTGCGTGTGAGAACTCCGATTGACGCACTGCTGATGCAGCAGATGCAGCCGCGTGGTCTGACGTTTTCTCCTGATGCTGACAGGCGGACGCTGATTCGTCGGGCCAGCCTCGATTTGCTGGGGATTCCGCCGACGCCCGAACAGGTGGATGAATTTGTGAATGATGCGGGTGTGGATGCGTGGGAGCGTCTGGTGGATCGTTTGCTGGCTGCACCGCAGTACGGCGAGCGCTGGGGGCGTCACTGGCTGGATGCGGCGGGCTATGCGGATTCTGAAGGAGCGACGAATGCGGATGCCGAGCGCCCGAATGCGTGGCGTTACCGGGATTACGTGATTCAGTCGTTCAACAGTGACAAGCCTGCCAGTCGGTTCATCCAGGAGCAGCTGGCGGGCGACGAGCTGGCGGGGCCACTGGGTCCTGAGCTGACGGCAGAGCAGACAGAGCTGCTGACGGCGGTCGGTTTTTTGACGATGGCTGCCAACGGTACCGGCAGCGGCGACAATTCTCCGGCGGCACGCAACCAGACAATCACCGATACATTGAAGATTGTCAGTACTTCGCTGCTGGGTTTGTCGGTCGGGTGTGCTCAGTGTCATGACCATCGGTACGATCCGATCTCGCAGGTGGACTATTACCGTCTGCGGGCGGTGTTTGATCCGGCGCTGGACTGGCAGAACTGGAAGACTCCGGCTGAGCGACAAGTGTCGCTGTACACCAATGCTGACAGGCAGAAGGCAGCGGAGGTTGAGACCCGTGCGGCGGAGGTATCGCGGGAGCGTGAGGGGCGGCAGGCGGAATACATGAGGGCGGCTTTAGAGCAGGAGCTGACGAAGTATGCAGAGCCTTTGCGGGGAGAATTGAAGCTGGCTTATGAGACAGCGGCGGACAAACGTACGGCTGAGCAGCAGGCGCTGTTGCAGGCGCATCCGGCGGTGAATATTTCGCCGGGGGTGCTGTATCAGTACAATCAGGCGGCTGCGGATGATCTGAAGAAGTATGACGAGCGGATTGCGGCGATACGTGCAGAGAAGCCGGTGGAGCAATTTCTCCGCACGCTTGTGGAGCCGGCCGGGCATCAGCCGGCATCGCATCGGTTTCATCGGGGTGAATTTGGTCAGCCGAAGGAAACGGTGACTCCGGGAGAACTGCAGGCCGCGTCGTTGTTCACCGAGGCTCCTGAGATTCCGGTGGATGATCCGCTGCTGCCGACGACGGGTCGCCGACTGGCTTATGCGAAGTGGCTGACCAGCGGGCGTCACCCGCTGTTGGCGCGGGTGCTGATGAATCGGTTGTGGCTGCATCATTTTGGTCGTGCGTTTGTGGCGACTCCGGGCGAGTTTGGTCGGCTGGGTGCCGAGCCGACTCAGCTGGAGCTGCTGGACTGGCTGGCGGCCGAATTCATGGAGGGAGGCTGGACGTGGAAGCGGATGCATCGGCTGGTGCTGCTGTCGACGGTGTATCAGCAGTCTGGCGCGGAGCGGTCGGATATGGCGGCGATTGATCCGAACAATCTGCTGTACTGGCGGAAACCTCTGCTGCGTCTGGATGCTGAAGTGGTGCGTGATGCGGTACTGGCTGTGGGCGGGCAATTGAATCTGCAGCTTGGCGGGGCTGCTGCTGTGGTGCAGGCGGACGATACGGGTCAGATCGTGGAGTCGGGCAGCGGCGGGCGTCGGAGTGTTTACATTCAGGTGCGTCGCAGTCAGCCGCTGGCAATGCTGGCTGCCTTTGATGCTCCGGCGATGGAATTGAACTGTACGGGCCGTACGAACACGAATTCAGCGCCGCAGGCACTGTTGATGATGAACAGCCAGTTTGCCTTAGCGGGTGCGGAGAAGCTGGCGGAGTCTGCATTGCGTCGTGCTGCAGCTCGTGGCGGCTTCAGCAGTGCGGAGGACCCGCTGGTCAGTCTGCAGTTGCCGCGGATGACGTCGTGGGAGCTGGGGACAGGGCGTGTTCGAAGTGCTGAGGAGGCGGCAGCGGCTGGTGCTGGTGGATTGGAGGGCAGTCCATGGGTGCAGTTTGAGCCTCTGGGGTTCTGGACGGGCAGCAGTTATCAGGGTGGTGCGATGCTGCCGGATGCGGTGCGAGGCTGGGTGCTGCTCAATCCGCAGGGTGGCCATCCCGGGGATGCTCAGCATGCGGCGATACGCAGGTTTCACGTGCCGGCTGCGGGGCGGATGACTCTGGCGGGGGCACTCAGCCGTCCGGCGGCGAATGGTGACGGTGTGCGGGCGCGGGTTGTCAGCAGTCGGCGGGGCGTGCTGGGTGAGTGGACGGTGGTATCGGGCAGTGGTGAGACGGTTTTGCCGGCGTTTGAGGTGGAGACGGCCGAGATTCTGGATCTGGTGGTGGATTGTGTGGGGACGGTGGAGTCGGATTCGTTTGGATGGTCGGCGGTGCTGACACTGACGGCCGCAGACGGTGCGCGACTGGGTGAGTGGAAGAGCGAAGCGGCGTTGACTGCACCGACGACGGATCCGGGTGTGTTGCCGGCGGCGCTGACAGAGGCGTGGCGTTTGTCGCTGGGGCGTAGTTTGACGGCCGAGGAGCGTGAGGCGGTGTCTGTGTTTGTGTCTGAGCAGGGAGCATGGCTGACGAGCGACGGCAAGGGGCGTGCTGCTGACGTGGTGCGTCAGGTGCTGGTGGACGTGTGTCAGGCACTGATCAGTGGAAACGAGTTTCTGTACAGCGAGTAAAGGTTGATGTCGAGGAGTCTCGTGCATGGAGCCTGAGTCACCGTCTTACGCAGAGCAGCAGCGTGTGTCGCGTTACGGAACGGGTTCCCGTCTGTTGTTGCTGGCGGCGGTGCTGATATTGTTGTCGGTGTGGGGCTGGTGGCTGGTGGCGGCTGGTGGTTCTGTGATTCCGATCGGGGTCACGGCGGAGGAGCAGCAGCGGGCGAGGCAGGATTTTCGTCGTGTGCAGCGGCGGGATCCGGACAAAGTGGAGCTGCTGCTGGTGCTGGCTGAGAATCTGGCTCGGCGTGGGCGAGTGGATCTGGCGGTTTCGTGTGCTGAGCGAATTCCGGTGGGTGATGAGCGTTGCGGTCTGCGTTCGCGGCTGCTGTTGGCTCAGTACTGTCTGCGACTGAATCGGGCGGCGGGAGCGGAGCGGGCTGTCCGTGAATTGTTGTCGGTGGCCGGGTCAGTGGGCGGTGGCAGCGGGGCGACGGAGGTGCAGTCTGCTCGTGAGTTGCTGGTGTTTTTGCTGTCTTTGCAATTTCGTTTTGAGGAGCGGGAGGTCGAGCTGCGGGAGCTGAGGAAGGGGGGCCTGCTGGAGCCGTTGCTGACGAAGCAGTTGTATTTTCCCTCACTGCTTGCCTGGAAGACTCCGCAGCAGAACGAGCGATTGCAGCAGTTTTTACGGGAGTCACCGGAGGATTCGCGGCTGGTGACGGCCCATGTGCGATATTTGCTGGGGGCCGGGTCTGGTATTGAGGCGCGCAGGTTGATTGATGCGGCGGTGGCATTGAGTCCAGGGGATGCGGGTGTGCTGGCGGCGGCACTGGAGTGTCGTTTTGAGGCTCAGGACGTGGCAGGTTTTCGGGCGTTGCTGGCGGCGTGTTCTGAGTCTGTGGCGGGTGAGCCCTGGCTGATGACTCAGATGCGTGGGGAGGCTGCGGCGTTGTCAGGAGACTGGTCCGAGTCGGCTCGCTGTTTTGAGATCTTAGTGGCGGCCGATGCAACGAATCCTTTGTACTGTCAGGGTTTGGCGCGGGCTTATGGGCAGCAGGGGCGGGGTGCAGAGCGGCTGCGTCTGCAGCAGCGAGCCCTGCAGCTGGCGGAGCTGCGATTGACACTGGGAGAGGCCGAACTGAAGAATCCGGGAGCGTTGCGTGCGGCAGGTGCGGCGGCACGTGAGTTGGGGCTGCCGGCAGCTGCTGACGATCTGGAGCAATTGGCTCAGCGAGGCGAGCAGGCGATGCGGAACGATCAGGAGCGACGACCATGAGTAATCTGATGCGGCATTTGCGGGAGCGGTCTGTTGGGCGACGGCGGCAGGTGGAGAGAGCGGGATTAAGTCTGGCGACGCTGCTGTTGGCGGGCGGGTGTAACGGAGAGCGGGCGGTTGAGACGGGTCCTTCGGAGTCTGCCG